>Ga0182030_10000289_pt1 | contig 89405 bp, 75 predicted proteins | sample 812S3MmetaG_FD_121299 | JGI IMG/M metagenome (GOLD analysis project Ga0182030, IMG submission 121299) | Permafrost microbial communities from Stordalen Mire, Sweden - 812S3M metaG (Illumina Assembly) | ecosystem: Environmental > Terrestrial > Soil > Wetlands > Permafrost | place: Sweden... | reverse complement strand
CTGCGTCGCGCCGAAACCATCGGCAGGCCGCTCGGGGAACAGCGCTTCCTCAAAGCGATTGAGCGCGCCACCCGCCGCGTGCTCGCGCCCGCCAAGCGGGGCCCGAAGCCACGGGAGAATTAAGTGCACTGTCACCGTAATACTACCGGGCCGCGCGCGGCGCGGACCGGGTCAGCTCCAATCCGCCCTACCCTGCGAGCTGTTCAGCAACCGCAGCCCGCAGGGTGGGTTGAGCGGTTAACCGTCGATTACCGATTCAATTTTACCGATCTGAAGGAGCGTATTTTTACGGCTCCGCGCTACGCCGGTTCCCACATTGGGGGAGCCATGCTTTTGCAAAGAATGGGTTCGCGGCTCGGGTCCATTTCGGACGCGGTCCACATGGAGGTCCTTGTCGGCCTTTATGGCACGATGGTGCCTATTGTGTTCGCGGCGGCTTCCCAACTGGTTGTTGGAGCGATCATCGTATCGCAGACCGCCGACGTCGTGACGGCAGTCCTGACCGGCATCGGCGTGATCGTCGCATTTGTACGCGCATGTGACGTTCTGGCCTTCCGGCGCCGCTCCGCCCAAAGGCCGGCGCTTGACCGGGCCGAAGCCGATCGCTGCAGGCGGCGTTACGCGATCGGAACAGGCACCACCGCCCTCTTGCTAGGCCTGTTCACGGCGCGCAGCCTGATGCTTCAAGACGCGATTTATTCGACGATGGCGATCGGTATCACGTTTGGTTTCGGCGCCGGAATTGTTGCACGGCTGTCGTTGCTGCCATTCGTTGCGATTGCCGACCTGAGCGTGATGGCACTTCCTCCGATCGTTCTCGCCTTCGCGTCGATGGATGCGCCGCATTTCGGGTTGGGCATGCTGATGACGATCTATCTGATTGGCAGTTTCGAGATGGTTCGCCTGTCGTTCAACTCCACGATCGACCGGATCATGCTCAAGCAGCAGTTCGAGCAGCTCGCCCGCATCGACCCGATGACGGGCGTGTTCAATCGCTCGGTATTGGCAACGGACCTGCCGGACATGATCGCCGACCGGGGAGATCGCACGGTCGCGATCCATGCGATCGATCTCGATCATTTCAAGGCCGCCAACGACAGGTTCGGCCATCCGGTCGGCGATGCCTTGCTCAAACAGGTCGCCGAGAGACTCACGTCGCTTGCCGGGCAGCACGATCGCGTCATTCGGATGGGAGGCGACGAATTCATTCTTGTTCAGAGGGCGATACGGTCGCATGAAGGGGCTGAACGGATGGCGCAACGGATTTTCGAGACGGTCAGTGCCCCCTATTGCGTCGAGGGGCATGACATCGTGATCGGCGTCAGCATCGGGGTCGCCCTGTCGGGGGATGACAGCCAAACCACCGAGGCCATCCTGTCCCGCTCCGACAAGGCGCTTTATCAGGCCAAAATCCATCGCGGTGGATATGTCTTCGCGCGCGACTTGCCGGTGGCTTGTTTGCTGGTTTCCGATGAAGCGACGGCGCGCCCGCGCGCGGCGTGACATCTCGCGAGGTCCGGATGGGTTGAGCGCTTCGCGAAACCCATCGCGGTTTTCCGCGTGGCAGGATGGGTTTCGCAAGCGGCTCGACCCATCAAGCTCTTCTCCACAAAGAAAGAGTGGTTTGCATCCACCTTCGCCCGAAGGCGGGCTTCGGCGGACAAGAGAGCTCCTCGCAATGACGGCCAATCATGGGCCACGGCGTGCATCGCCTGCCCGCCCCTGCCGCTTGCTAAACCCCCCAGCGCAACGCCGCGGTATGGACCGGCGCGTCCCAGAGACGCTTTGTCTCTTCATCGAGCATCGACAGCGTCACCGAGCAGCCGGCCATGTCGAGCGAGGTGACGAAGTTGCCGACCAGGGATCGCGCGATTGTGGTGCCGGCGGGTTCGAGCAGTCGGCGGACCGCGTCATACATCAGATAGAGTTCCGAGAGCGGCGTGCCGCCAAAACCGTTGATCAGCAGGATGGCCTCGCCGCGGGCGCGGGCGCCGAGATCCGACGTGATGGCGTTGACCATTTCGGCCGCGATCTCGGCGGCCGGCTTGAGTTTGACGCGGCGGCGGCCCGGCTCGCCGTGAATGCCGACGCCGACTTCCATCTCGTCCTCGGCGATCTCGAAGGTCGGCTTGCCGGCCGCCGGCACCGTGCAGCTGGTCAGCGCAATCCCGATCGAGCGGGTGGCGGCGTTGACGCGGTCGCCGAGCGCCTTCAGCGCGGCGAGGTCACGGCCCTCCTCGGCGGCGGCGCCGACGATCTTCTCCACGATCAGGGTGCCGGCGACGCCGCGCCTTCCGGTCGAGAAGGTCGAGGTCTCGACTGCGACGTCGTCATCGGTGATCACGGTGGCAATGGACTTTTCCGACATCTCGCGCGCCATCTCGAAATTCATGACGTCGCCTTCGTAATTCTTGACGATGAACAATACGCCGGCGCCGCTGTCGACGGCTTCGGCGGCAGCGAGTATCAAATCCGGCGTCGGCGAGGTGAAAACCTGGCCGGGACAGGCGGCGTCCAGCATGCCCTGGCCGACGAAGCCGGTGTGCAGCGGCTCATGGCCGGAGCCGCCGCCCGACAGCAGCGCCACCTTGCCGGGTTTGAGATGCCGGCGCTGCACGAACGGCGCCTGCTCGCCCTCGCGCACGATGTCGGCATGCGCCGCGCAGAATCCGGCCAGGCTTTCGTTCAAGAAATTTTCGACGTCGTTGATCAGCTTCTTCATGCAGACCTCCCCGGTTGGCATCGCTTTTCAGCTGTCTTCGATCAGCCTTGCGATCTTCTCGGCGAACTCGCTGAGCAGCGAGTCCAGCTTGTGGTTCTTCTGATCGGATCCGAGATCCGGCAGCATCAGGGTCAGCCGCCGGCCGCGCTCGCGTTCCTTCAGCAGCAACAGCCGCCGCGGATGGGCGCGGTGATAGGCTTCCAGGAAGCGGTCGCGTTCCGGCACCGAGAAATGGCAGGTCTGGATGATGGGCTGCACATGCTGCGCCGGGATCGGGGTCTGGTAGGCCGGGTTGGCGATCTGGGTGATGAAGCTGCGGTTCTTGCCGAGCGCCTCGGCCAGGCGCTGGCGCATGCCGGACGGCCGCCGGTCGAGCACGTCGCGAAGGATCGCCTTGTAGGCGGCGATCAGATCCTGCGCACCGGCCGGGGTTTCCTGCGTGCTCATGCTTTGGGGCCGGAATAGCGTGAGATCGCGGCCTTGACCGGCCGCAACGCTCCCGGCGCCACCGACAGCACGCGCAGGCCCTGGTCGAGCAAGGCCGCGACCTGGCCGGGATCGCCGGCAAGATCGCCGCACAGGCTGGCTTCGCGACCGGATTTGTTCGCATGTTCCACGACATGCCCGATCAGCTGGAACACCGCGCGGGAAGGACGCGCCAGCTCGGCGAGCTGCGGCTCGTCGCGGCTCGCGGCGGCGACATACTGGATCAAGTCGTTGCTGCCGATCGAAAAGAAATCGGCGTCGAAGTCCTCGATGGTCAGTGCCGCCGCCGGCACCTCGACCATCATGCCGAGCGGCGGCATCTGCGCGTCCTGGCCCTCGCGGCGCAGTTCGTCGACGGCCTGCCCGAGCAGCGCGCGGCATTGCCCGAGTTCCTCCGGCACCGTCACCATCGGAATCATCACCTTGAGATTGCCCGCGACCGCGGCGCGGGCCAGCGCCCGCAGCTGGGCGCCGAACACGTCGAGATGCCGCAACGACAACCGCACGCCGCGGACGCCGAGAAACGGGTTGAGGTCGCCTTCCGGCGTCAAGCCGGCAATCGGCTTGTCGCCTCCGGCGTCCAGCGTGCGGATGGTCACCGGCCGGCCGGCGGCCCATTGCAGCATGCGGCGGTAGATCTGGTATTGCTCTTCCTCGGTCGGCAATCCGTCGCGGCCCTGAAACAGGAACTCGGTCCGCATCAGCCCGATGCCGTCGACCTCGGCCGGATCTATTGCGCCGAGTTCGGCAAGCCCGGTGACATTGATCATGACCCGGACCGGTTCGCCGCGCGCGGTCAGGGCCGGCCCGGTGAAGGAGGCCAGCATCTTTCGAAGCTCGGCCTGCTCGGCGCGACGCCTGCCATAATCGGCGCGCAGCTCGGGATCGGGATCGACGATGAGAATCCCGCTATCGCCATCGAGCATCGCCTCCGCGCCATGTTGGAGGCGGTCGACGTCGACGCCCACGATCATCGGCACCCCGCGCGAGCGGGCGAGAATCGCGACATGGCTGCTGGGGCTGCCGCGGCGCAACACCAGCCCGCCGTCGCGCCAGTCGGTGGCCAGAAAGGTCGAGGGCGGCATGTCGTCGGCCGCGACCACCACGCCGGCCGGCACGACCTGATCGGCTTCGCCTGCCAGATGCCGCAGCACGCGGTCGCGCAGATCGCGCAGGTCGGAAGCGCGAGCACGAAAATAGCTGTCCTCGGCCTCTTCATAGGAGGCGATTTCCGGATCCATCGCCGCATGCCAGGCCAGATGCGCCGCCTCGCCGCCGGCGATCCGCGCAAACCCGGGGGCGGCAAGATTTTCGTCTTCGAGCAGCGCAATCTGGAACGACAGAATCGCTTCGGCTTCGGCATCCGCTACTTCGCCGGCAAGCACGGTGAGATCCGCCTGCGACGCGGCCAGCGCATCGACCAGGGCCTGGTGCTCCTCTGCCGCGGTGCGGCCTTGGTGGGCAAGCGGCTTGACGGGAGCCAGGCGCACGAGCGGTCCGAGCGCCAACCCGGGGGCGGCGGGCCGTCCCTCGATGCGACCGGCCGCGCGAAGCGTTCTATCGTCCATCCTGGAAATCCTCGTCGACCAGCGTGACCAGCGCGTCCAGCGCCGCCCTGGCATCGGCGCCCTCGGCGCGAAAATAGATCGTCGAATCCTTCGGCGCCCGGGTCGCCATCACCTTGACGATGCTCTTGGCGTCGATCCACGGGCCTTCCGGCGACAGGCCGAGATCGATCCGCGCTTCAAAGGCTTTTGCAAGTTTTGTCAGTTTGACCGAAGGGCGGGCATGCAACCCGACCTCATGCCGCATCAGCACCGACGCTCGAAGCTTGTCCATCGCGCTTCCTCAGACCGGTGTCAGTTCTTCGGCAGTGCGGCGCACCGCCTCCAGCGTGGCTCCCGAAGCCGCCTCGGTCGCCGCCATCACCGCGCCCTCGACCACCGGCGCGTTGCAGACCACCACCTTGCCGCGACGCGATTCCGGCAGCATCTCGATCGCCATCTCGCTGTTGGTTTCGGCGCCGCCGAGGTCGACCAGGATCGCCACGCCGCGCTCCGACCAGGCCTGGTCGATCGCCTTCATGATGGCCTCGACGCTGGTGCCGAGCCCGCCATCCGGATCGCCGCCGCACCAGCCCAGCGGCACCTCGCGGCCGACCATCTGCTCGACCATCAGCGCGGTGCCCCGGGCCACGTCCGCCGAGTGGGACACGATGACAATTCCAACATTCTCGTTCATACCAGGCCTTCCATTACATCTACCACCGCTTCGACGATCAGGGCCGACGATCGCGCGCCGGGATCCATATGACCGATGCTGCGCTCGCCCAGAAACGACGCGCGGCCGCGTATCGCCCGCATCGGGATGGTATCTTGCGCCGCGGCGTTGGCCGCAGCCTTCAGCCGTGCGGCCAGGTCAGCCCCGCCTTCGCGCAACACGCCAAGCACCGGAAACAGCACGTCGAGCATGGTCTTCTGGCCGACATCGGATTTTCCGCGCGCCTTGACGGCGTCGAGCGCTGCAGCAAACGATTCCGCGGCCTGTTCGCGCGTCACCTCGTCCACCAGCGACTTGCCGAGCGCCATGAACAAGGTGCCGTAGAGCGGACCGGAGGCGCCGCCGACCTTCATGACCAGGGTGGTCCCGACGCCCTTCAGCGACGGACCAAAATCCTTGGCGGAGAGCTCGCCGGCCGCCGCCAGCACCGCCTCGAAACCCCGCCGCATGTTGGCGCCGTGATCGCCGTCGCCAATGGCGCAATCGAGGTCGGTCAGTTCGTCGGCGCTGGCAATGACCCGCTGCGCCACCGTCTCAAACAAGAGCTTGCGAGCCCTTTGATCGATCATCATGCGCGCTCCTGCAGTCGACGGCCTTCGACCCGGTTGCCGGCCTGGTCGAAATAAAGCGGTTCGGTAAATTGCAGCGATACCTCGTCGCCCGCCCTGAGTTCCTGCGCGGGGTCCGCGAGCGTCACCAGCGAATGGGTGGCAAGCTTCAGATGAACGTGGTTCTGGTCGCCGAGATGCTCGACCCAATGCACCCGTGCCAGCGGTGCGTTGGGTGGAATATCCTGCCGATCCGGCGCCGAGATCCGGATATGCTCGGTGCGCAGGCCCACGGTGCGCGCCTGCGGCGGCAATGCGGTGCCGTCCAACAGCTCGGCGGGAATGAGGTTGATGGCGGGGGTGCCGAGCCGGCTCGCGACATAGGCGCTGTTCGGCTGCTCGTAAATCTCGCGCGGCGTGCCGAGCTGAATCAGAACGCCATCGTTCATCACGCCGATGCGGTCCGCCATGGTCATGGCCTCGACCTGGTCGTGCGTCACATAGAGGATCGTGGTTCCCAGTTCGCGCTGGATGCGCTTGAGCTCGAGGCGCAATTCGGCGCGAAGCTTGGCATCCAGCGACGACAGCGGCTCGTCCATCAGATAGACCGCCGGCTCGCGGACCAGCGCCCGGCCGATCGCGACCCGCTGCATTTCGCCGCCGGACAGCGCGGTGGCGCGGTTGCCGAGCTTGGCTTCGATATGCAGCAGTTCCGAGACCTGCTGGACGCGGCGGCGAATCGTCTTCTCGTCCATGCGCCGCGCCGGCGACCGCAGCGGGAACGCCAGATTGTCATACACCGTCAGATGCGGATACAGCGAATATTGCTGGAACACGAAGGCGACGTCGCGTTCGGCCGGCACCGCGTCGGTGACCACGCGGCCCTCGATCACGATGTCGCCGCGGTCCGGCCGCTCCAGCCCGGCGATCAGGCGCAGCGTGGTGGTCTTTCCCGCACCCGTGGGGCCGAGCAGCACGACGAATTCGCCGTCGGCGATGGCGAGCGAAAGACCGCGCACGGCCTCGACGGCACCGAAACTCTTGCTGACCTCCTTCAGCGCGACCTCAGCCACGGGATATTCCTTCATACAGCGATGAATGCAGCGCCTCTCCGCTTGCAGCGTCGAACAGCGACAGCCGGTCCGGCCGCAGCGCCAGCCCGACGGATTCGCCGACCCGCACGGTCTGGCTTGACGGCAATCGCGCCTTGACCCGGCCGTGGGCGGTGGCGACGGTGACGATCTGGGTGGTGCCGAGATATTCGGCGCCGATCACCTGGCCGCGAAGCCGCGAGGCGTCGGCGAACGACACATTCTCCGGCCGCACGCCGAGCGCAAAACTACCCTCGGCGCGGTCCTCGAACAGCTCCGGCATCGCCACCGCAACGCCGTCGATCTCGATTGAACGATCGCCGCGCCGTAGTGCTGCCTGGACGCCGAGAAAGCTCATCGGCGGCGCGCCGATGAAGTCGGCCACGAACATCGAGCGCGGCCGGTCGTAGATCTCCTGCGGCGAGCCGATCTGCTCGACGCGGCCCTGGTTCATGATGGCGATGCGGTCCGCCATCGCCATCGCCTCGAGCTGGTCGTGGGTGATGTAGACCGTGGTCGCATCGATGCGGTCGTGCAGCTCGCGCAACTCGCCGCACATCAATCTGCGAAACTCGGAATCCAGCGCGCCCAAGGGCTCGTCCATCAGAAAGGCCTTGGGCCGGCGCACGATGGCGCGGCCGAGCGCGACGCGCTGGCGGTCGCCGCCCGACAGCCCGCCGACCCGGCGATCGAGCAGATGATCGATCCGCAAGAGTTTAGCGGTTTCCTCGACGCTGCGCCGGATCTCGGCGCGCGGAAAATTCTGGCATTTCAACGGAAAGCCGATGTTCTGGCGCACGTTCATATGCGGGTAGAGCGCAAACAGCTGGAACACGAAGGCAATGTCGCGCGCCGAAGCCGGCAGCGCGCTGACGTCTTCGCCGTCGAGCAGGATGCGGCCCGAGGTCGGCAGTTCGAGACCGGCGATCATGCGCAAGGTGGTGGTCTTGCCGCAGCCGGACGGGCCGAGAATCACGAAGAACGAGCCATGATCGACCGTGAAGCTGACGCCCTTGACGGCGGCGAAGCTTCCGAAGGTCTTGGCGACGGTCTCAACCCTGATCTCTGCCATGGCGCTAGTCCACTTCGGTCCGCAGCAACGATCCACAATAATTGTCATTCCGGGCCTGCGCCTCCGGCCGGCTATCGCCGACCAATGGCGCATCCCGGAATGACGAATAATGGATCGGAATCATTTCGGTCAGCAGCAACGACCAATAACAATCGTCATTCCGGGGCGCGTGTGACTCACGAAGCGCGGCACCACCTCTCCCCGCGCGCGGGGAGAGGTCGGCGCGAAGCGCCGGGTGAGGGGGCGTCGGCAACGACAACGCGGCTTCCATGACTTCGATCCGCCGTTCAACGAACAGGACGTCGTTGTTCACATTGGCTCTGCGCACGTGGCGGCGCCCCCTCACCCGGAGCCCTCGCTTCGCGAGGACTCCGACCTCTCCCCGCGCGCGGGGAGAGGTAAGGCGCGCCGACACCGCCTTCATCGAGCCGGGTAACTCGGATTTTGAACTCATGAGATGACGCTCCCGCATATGACAACTTCGCTCCGCTAGTCCGGGAAGTGGCTGACGACCACGAAGCCGAGCGTGCCGGCCAGGATCGTGACAAAGGAATAGCTGTAGAGTTCGAGCCAAACCGGCTGCATCAGCATCACCACGCCGAGGCCGATCAGCGCCATGGCGACGATTTCGCTGGAGCCGCGACGCAGCCAGCGCGGCCATCTCGCTACCGAGCGATCGATCCCTGGGGTCATTTGCGCACCGCCCCGAAGGTGATGCCGCGCAACAGATGGCGGCGCAGCAGGATGGTGAAGCACAGGATCGGTATGAAAAACAGCGTGGTCGCCGCCGCCACCGCGGGCCAATCCTGGCCGCCCTCGCCGATGATGAAGGGGATGAAAGGCGGCATGGTCTGGGCGTCGCCGCTGGTGAGCAGAACCGCGAAGGCATATTCGTTCCAGGCGAAGATCAGGCAGAAGATCGCGGTCGCGGCAATGCCGGTGGTGGCCTGCGGCAGCACCACCTTGAAGAAGGCCTGCAGCCGGCTGTAGCCGTCGACCATCGCGGCCTCCTCGTATTCGCGCGGTATCTCGTCCATGAATCCCTTCAACAGCCACACCGCCAGCGAGACATTGACCGCGGTGTAGAGCAGGATCATCCCGAGCTTGGTGTCGGTGAGGCCGAGATAGCGGAACATCAGATAGATCGGGATCGCCACCGCGATCGGCGGCATCATCCGCGTCGACAAGATGAAGAACAGAAGATCGTCGGCGAGCGGAACCCGAAACCGCGAAAACGCATAGGCGGCGATGGTGCCGAAGCACACCGCCAGAAAGGTCGAGCCGAAGCCGATCACGATCGAGTTGACGAAGCGCGGCACCACCTTCGAGGGTCCGCCGATCACCATGTTGCGCGAGCGCACCAGGCGCTCGTACCAGGTCTGCGGCGGCGGCAGGCTGGCCAGGAATTCAGGGGTCTGCCGCGACCGGGTGGTAAACAGGTTGACGTAGCCTTCGACCGAGGGCTCGAACAGGATCTTGGGCGGATAGGCGATCGAATCCGGCGGGGTCTTGAACCCCGTGAGGAATATCCATACCAGCGGCAGGAGGGTGATGACCGCATAGGCCACCACGATGAACGAAGCGACCAGCTTCGAGCGCGGCGACGGCTCGGCGACCGAATGGGCTGATGCGGGAGTGCTCATCGCTGCTTCACCCGATTGAGGGCTTTGACGTAGATATTGGCGGCACCGAACACGGTGACGAAGAGAATGATGGCGAGCGCCGACGAATAGCCGGTGCGCCATTTTTCGAAGGCCTCGCGCTTCAGGGTGATCGAGGCGAGTTCCGTGGTCGAGCCCGGTCCGCCCGAGGTCAGAAGGTTGACCATGTCGAACATCTTGAAGTTTTCGATTCCGCGAAACAGGATCGCCAGCATCAAAAACGGCATCACCATCGGCAGCGTGATCGACCAGAACTGCCGCAACGGCGAGGCGCGATCGACCTCGGCGGCTTCATAGATGTAATCGGGGATCGAACGCAACCCGGCCAGGCAGATCAGCATCACATAGGGCGTCCACATCCAGGTATCGACCAGGATGATGGACCACGGGGCCAGCCGCACGTCGCCGATCATCTGGAACGAACTCGGATCGATTCCGGTCAGCACTGCGATCGCGTTGTTGAACAGCCCGATCTGCGGCTGCATCAGGAAGGTCCAGAAGTTGCCGACCACGGCCGGAGACAGCATCATCGGCAGCAGGATGATGGTGGTCCAGAAACTGTGGCCGCGGAAACGGCGATTGATCAGGAGCGCCAGCCCAAACCCCAGCAGCAGTTCGAGCACGATCGACCACAGCACGAAATGCGCGGTGGCCTGCATGGCGTACCAGATATCGGAGTCGGTCAATATATTGCGGTAATTGTCGAGACCGATGTAGGCGATCGGCGCGTTGGGACGGTTGGCCCGATAATTGGTGAACGACAGCTGAATGGTCCACAGCAGCGGAAAGATGTTGACCGCCAGCAGCAGCAGCACCGACGGCGTGATGAACAGCCAGGCGATCGCCCGGTCGGACATTCCGCCCAGTCGCAAAGCCATTCGGCGCGGCGTCCGGGCAACGGCCCGCTCGGCGAGAGTGCTCATGTCAGTCCTGCGGTTCACGGATCGGGTCAGGCCCAGGCGGTCTCCCGAGCTAAGAATCGGGAGACCGCGAGGATTCATCAAGCTAGATCTTGCCCTCTTCCTTGAACACCTTCTGCCAATCCTTGACCAGAAGATCGAGCGCTTCCTGCGCCGTTCCCTTGTCGGCAACGACATAGTCGTGGACGCGTTTCTGCATGTCGAGCAGCAGTTCGGCGTAGGAGGGCTCGGCCCAGAAGTCCTTGACGATGCCCATCGAGGTCAGGAAGTCGGCGGCAAACGGCGCGCTCTTGGGGAAGCTCGGATCGTTCAGCACCGCCTTGAGGCAGGAATAGCCGCCCAGCGCCCACCATTTCTTCTGCACGTCGGGCTGCGCGAACCACTTGATGTAGGCGAGCGCGTCGTCGCGGTGATCGGAATAGGAGACCACCGAGATGCCCTGCCCGCCGAGCTGGGTGAAGTGATACTTCTCCTTCGGATTGACGAAGAAGCCGATCTTGTCGCCGCCGACATTGGGATCCTTGTAGAGGCCGGGGAAGAACGCGAAGAAGTTCATCTGCATCGCGACCTGGCCGGACTTGAAGGCGTCGAGACCTTCCGACATGTAGGCATTGCTCATGCCCGGCGCGGTGCAACACTTGTAGAGCGACTTGTAGAATTCCAGCCCCTTGACCGCTTCGGGCGAATTGACGAAGCCTTCCATGTGATAGGGCTTCTTCGGATCATCATACTGGAAGCCCCAGTCATACAGCGCGTTGGTGACGCCCATGGTGATGCCCTCCGAGCCGCGCTCGGTATAGATATAGGCCCCATAGACTTTCTTGCCGTCGATCTCCCTGCCCTGGAAAAACTCGGCGATCTGCTTGAGTTCATCCCAGGTCTGCGGCGGGGCAAGGTCGTGGCCGAATTTCTTCTTGTATTCGGCCTGCAGTTCGGGCTTGGCGAACCAGTCCTTGCGATAGGTCCAGCCGATCGCGTCGCCCATCGCCGGCAGCGCCCAATAGTTCGGGGTATTCTTCGGCCATTCGGAATAGCCGACCACCGTCGCCGGCATGAAATCGTCCATCGAGATTCCTTCCTTGACGAAGAAATCATTGAGCTTGACGTACTGGCCGTTCTCGGCGGCGCCGCCGATCCATTGGCTGTCACCGATGATGACGTCGCAGAGCTTGCCCTTGGAATTGAGTTCGTTGAGGAAGCGGTCGGCATAGCTGGTCCACGGCACGAACTCGTATTTCATTTCAATGCCGGTCTTCGCGGTGAAGTCCTTGGAGAGCTCCACCAGAGCGTTGGCCGGATCCCACGCCGCCCAACACAACGTCAATTGCTTGGTCTGGGCCACCGCCTGACCGCCGAGACACGAGGCGAAAACAACCGCGGCCGCCCCCAATGCACGCATGGTTTGGATCATCACAACCTCCCTGTTGTCGCAGGCGATTGCCTGCTGGTACTGCCGTCAACACTTCGCCGTTCGGCGGAGATGCACGCAGACTTCCGACCCGCCTGGCAATGCGATGGCGGGAATGACGTTTAGTATTATTGTTAAGTTGGAGATTTTCACTAAACATCATTCAAGTCAATGAGCGCCTGATTTTCTTTTTAAAAATCTCAGTTATTGCTGCAGTGCAACCGTTACCGGGCAGCGCCGGCACCGCGGCGGCGCGACGCCGGGAATTCCATTTTGTTTAGTGAATTCAAATTGATTGCGCGCATCCGGGACACCGGCGGTGCTGCTTCTTCACCTCTCCCCGCAAGCGGCAGGGCTATCGCATGTCGTGAAATGGGGGATGTGGGTCCCGGCTCTGCGGCGCATCGCGAAGGGCGCTGCACCGCGTCCGGGACACGATTGCGTTCCCCGGGTGCTGCGCAGCGCGCCGCGCTTGCGGCGTGGTGCGCTGCCGATCCGGGGTCCATGAAAAGAGATGCGGCATCCGCGCGTTCCACATGCGATAGCCGCGCCGATTGCGGGAGAGGCGAAGCCGGACATCGGCGGTGCTACTTCTTATGCTTCGGGGTCGTCGCCCGATATGATTCCAGCTTCAAGATTGCCACGACAGCGGCGTCTATCTAAGTTGCCGGCGCATCTCTCAAAGACAAGCTTTGGCCCGACGCATGATCAGATGGTTCGCCGCCGTTGCCATCACCCTGTGTTGCGGAACCGGCCTCGCCTGCGCGCAGCAAACCATCGTAACGCCCCGGATCGGATTGCTGCTCGCAGGCTCCGCGGCGAACGCCACCGAGCTTGCCGCGTTTCGAAAAGGCCTGTCGGAGAATCGCATCGATCCCGACCGGGATGTCGAGCTGCGGGTGCGGGATTCCTTGCCGGACGGCAGCAGCGACGACCAAACCATTGCATTGGCGTTGACGCCCGCCTCGGTTCTGGTCGGATCGAGCCTGCGCGAGGTGCAGACCCTGCGGCGCGTCGCGCCCCGCACGCCCATCGTGATGGTCGCGGTGGGAGATCCGGTCGGCGCCGGGTTGGCAGCAAGCCTGGAGAGGCCGGGCGGGCTGGTCACGGGGCTGTCGGACTTTCGCGCCGATTACGCCGAAACGCGATTGTCGCTATTGAGCGACTTGCTGCCCGGCCGCCGCCGTTTTGGCTTTCTGTACAATCCGGATGCGCCCACGGCAAAGCTGACCCAGCAGGCGGCCTTGGGTCGCGACATTGATCTCGTGCCGCTGGCCGCACGCACGCCGGCCGAGATCGACGCGGTATTGGCGAAGGCAAGCAATTCCGCGATGGATGCCATTCTGGTGGTGCCATTTCCCGCGAGCTTCCAACGGCGGCGTGTGATCGGTGAATGGGCGAGCGGCCGCCATTTGCCTGTGATGTTCGGCTACGCCGAGTTCATGGACCTGCCCGATCAAATCGGGGCCATCGCCTCCTATGGCACCGATCTGCTCGAACTCTATCGCCGTGCGGCGGGCTATGCCGCGGCGATATTGCGTGGCGCCGAGGTTGCCGAGTTGGCCATTCAGCGGCCCGAAAAGGGCAATCTGGTCGTCAACCTGCGCGTGGCCCGAAGATTGGGCATCAGCATTCCGGAATCCATCCTGCAGCAGGCCGATCTGGTGATGCGCTGATCCGACCAGGACCGCGGTTGCCATGGCGGCAAATGCGGCTGAACTATGATGCCGCCGGCGCGCAGCCTGCGTCGATTTGGCCTCCTTCGATTCCGATCGCAGGACCGCTGCGGAGGCCTGATCGTTGGACGGATCATGTTGCGGCGTATTATAAGATCAACGAGGATCAAATTCGCCTGCCATGAGTCTTTCAAGCCCGTTCATCCGTCGGCCTGTCGCCACCACGCTGCTGACGTTCGGGTTGGTCGCCGCCGGCGTCATCGCCTTCTTCAAGCTGCCGGTCTCGCCGCTGCCCGATGTCGATATCCCGACCATCTCGGTGCAGGCAACATTGCCGGGCGCGAGCCCCGAGGACGTGGCGAGCACGGTTGCCAGTCCGCTGGAGCGCCATCTCGGCCAGATCGCCGATGTCACCGAGATGACGTCATCGAGCTCGCTCGGTTCGGCGCGCGTCAATCTGCAGTTCGGCATCAGCCGCAACATCAACGGCGCCGCGCGCGACGTCCAGGCGGCGATCAACGCCTCGCGCGCCGATCTGCCGACCGCGCTGCGCAGCAATCCCACCTACCGCAAGTTCAACCCCGCCTCGGCGCCGATCCTGATCTACACGCTGACCTCGGATACGCTGACCCCTGCCGAACTGTACGACGCCGCCTCGACCGTGCTGGCGCAGAAGCTGTCGCAGGTCGATGGCGTCGGCGAGGTCAGCGTCAGCGGCGGCTCGCTGCCCGCCGTGCGCGTCGAACTCGCGCCACAGGCGCTCTACAAATACGGCATCGGCCTGGAAGACGTCCGCGCCGCGCTCGCCAGCGCCAATGCCCACAGTCCGAAGGGCGGCATCGACGTCCAGGGCCAGCGCTACCAGGTCTATTCCAACGACCAGGCCGTCAAGGCTGCGGACTACAAACCGCTGGTGGTGGCCTATCGCAACGGCGCGCCGGTACGCCTGACCGACGTCGGCGAAGTGCTCGATTCGGTGGAGAACCTGCGCAATCTCGGGCTTTCCAACGGCAAGCTGGCGGTCATGATGATCGTCTACCGGCAGCCCGGCGCCAACATCATCGGAATGGTCGACCGCGTCAAGCTGCTGATGCCGCATCTGCGGGCCTCGGTCTCGCCCGCGATCGACGTCAATCTCGCGGTCGATCGCTCGACCACGATCCGGGTTTCGCTGCGGGACGTCGAAATCACGCTGGTCATTGCCGTGGTCCTGGTGATCCTCGTGGTGTTCGCGTTTCTGCGCAGCATGCGGGCGACGCTGGTGCCGGTGGTGGCGGTGTCGGTATCCCTGGTCGGGACGTTTGCGGTGATGTATCTGCTCGGATACAGCCTCAACATCTTCTCGCTGATGGCACTCACGGTCGCGACCGGATTCGTGGTCGACGACGCCATCGTGGTGCTGGAAAACATTTCGCGCCATCTCGATGCGGGAAAGTCGGCGCTTCAGGCCGCCCTGCTGGGGTCGAAGGAGGTCGGCTTCACGGTGCTGTCGATGAGCGTGTCGCTGATCGCGGTGTTTGTCCCGATCCTGCTGATGGGCGGCCTGGTCGGCCGGCTGTTCCGCGAATTCGCCGTGACCATCGCCGTTGCCATCGTGATCTCGCTGGTGGTCTCGCTGACGACGACGCCGATGATGTGCGCCACGCTGCTGCGCGCGGAGCGCGACCGGCCGCACGGGCGGCTCTATCGTGCCAGCGAGCGCACCTTCGAGGCGGTGCTGAATTTCTATTCCCGCACGCTCACCGTCGCGCTGCGTCACCCGCGCTCGGTGATGCTGGTGCTGGCCGCGGTGCTGGGCCTGAATTTCTATCTCTACGGGGTGGTTCCGAAGGGCTTTGTTCCGCAACAGGATACCGGGCTGCTGGTCGGATCAATCCAGGGCGATCAAAGCATCTCGTTCCAGCTGATGCAGCGCAAGCTCACGCAGTTCGTCGACATCGTCAAGAACGATACGGCGGTCGACACCGCCGTCGGCTTCACCGGCGGCGGCCAGGGCCCGGGCGGCGGCTCGACCAATTCCGGCACCGTGTTCGTCTCGTTGAAGCCGCTGCGCGACCGCAAGCTGTCCGCCGATCAGGTGATCGAACAGCTCAGGGGCGAACTTGCCGCAGTGCCGGGCGCCACGCTGTTCCTGCAGGCGGTGGGCGATCTCGGCGGCGGCGGGCGATCGAGCAACGCGCAATATCAATACACGCTGCAGGGATCGTCGTTCGAAGAGCTGAACGAATGGACCCCGAAGATCGTCGCGGCATTGCAGGGGGTGCCTACGCTTGCCGACGTCAGCGGCGACCAGCAGAACAAGGGCCTGCAGGCCAACATGATCGTCGATCGCGATTCGGTCTCCCGTCTCGGGCTCACGGTCAGCCAGATCGACAACACGCTCTACGACGCCTTCGGCCAGCGGCAGGTCTCGACCATCTATGTCGCGCGCAACCAGTACCACGTGATCATGGAGGTGGCGCCGGAATATTGGCAGAATCCGCAGACGCTGAGGGATGTCTTTGTCAGCACCTCAGGCGGCTCGGCCACGGGTTCGCAAACCACCAATGCGCTGCCCGGGACTGTGGTGTCGTCGACGCAGGCCTCCTCGCTCAATTCGGTCGCCGCCAGCGCCGTCCGCAACCTCGCGACCAACTCGATCGGCGCCACCGGCAAAACCGCATCGTCGACCGGCACGGCGGTCAGCACCAGCCAGGAGACCATGATTCCGCTGTCGAGCCTCGCCCGGTTCGGACAGGGCGAGACATCCTTGGTCGTCAACCACCAGAGCGGCCTGATCGCCAATACCATCTCGTTCAATCTTCCGCCCGGCGGCTCGCTGAGCACGGCGGTTACGACGATCGAGGCTACCATGAGCCGGATCGGGGTTCCGGCGACCATCGCCGGCTCGTTCCAGGGCGCCGCCAAGATCTTCCTGGAGTCGCTCCGCAGCGAGCCCTATCTCGTGCTCGCCGCGTTCGCAACCATCTACATCTCGCTCGGGATGCTGTACGAAAGCTTCGTCCATCCGCTGACGATCCTGTCCACGCTGCCCTCGGCCGGCGTCGGTGCGATTCTGGCCTTGATGCTGTTTCACACCCAGTTCGACATCATCGCGATGATCGGCGTGATCCTGCTGATCGGCATCGTCAAGAAGAACGCCATCATGATGATCGATTTCGCGCTCGATGCCGAACGCATGCGCGGCCTGTCGCCGGCCGACGCGATCCTCGAGGCCTGCCTGCTGCGCTTCCGCCCGATCATGATGACCACCATGGCGTCGCTGCTCGGCGCCATTCCGCTCTTGATCGGGATGGGCGAAGGCAGCGAATTCCGCCAGCCGCTCGGCATCGCGATCGTCGGTGGGCTGGTGCTGAGCCAGATCCTGACCCTGTACACCACGCCCGTCGTCTATCTGTATCTCGATCGCTTCCGGCATTGGAGCGGGCGGAAGTGGCACGGCCGATCGTCGCCGGGACCCTCCATCGACGCGCCCAGACCGACGCCCTGATCGGCCACGACATCAACAGGTTCAACCGGAATGACTGGCACAGGCTCGCGGACAATCCCTCACCCGGTCCGCAGCGGCTGCAGCTCGGCGAGCAGCGGTGCCAACAGGGATCCGTAGCGGTGCCGCCGACCCACTGAACTGGCATAGATCGGCTGCCGCACCTGGGTGGCGCTGGAGGTCCGGACCACGCGCGTGGTGCGATGGAAGTCGAGACAACGCGGATCCCATGGCAGGCTGCAATGGGCGACAATGCGTCGCGCCACGGTCTCGAGATCCGCGACGGTTTCTTCGTAGTGGACATCGAGGATGCGGCCTTGCGGCAGCACCCGATGCCAATGCGCCATCAGCGCCTGGTAGTGGCGATAATAGCGCCCGAGTTCGGCAAGGTCATAGGTCTGGAAATTGCCTTCGGTGAACAGTTTGGAAAAGCAGGAGATGCAGGTATCGACCGGATCGCGGACGGTGTGAATGATGGTCGCATGGGGCAGCGCAAGGTGGATGAGGCCGGCGAAGACGAAATTGGTCGGCATCTTGTCGGTGATATGGGGTGCCGGCCCCAACCGTTCGATTCCGGCAAGGTAGCGGCTGCCAAGTTCGTTAAAATGCCGCTCCGACATCTGTGAGGCGATTTCGGGATAGAACGAAGTTGCAGCGATGGCGGAGCGGACCTCGCCGATCGCGCGCTCGAACCAGGTCAGCTCTCCGGCGCCAATCACCTTGGGGTGGCTGGCCAGGATCTGCTCGACCAGGGTGGTGCCCGATCGCGGCATTCCCAGGATGAAAATCGGCCTGGCCGACGGCGCGCCGGCGCCCGCGGCCGCGCGCATGAACTCGGACGAAAACACCCGTTGCGCCCGATCGATGTCGCCGAGAACCGAGGCCTCGTCATAAACGATGCGTTCGCGCTTGAGCTTGTTGCCCGTCAACAGGCTGCAAAATTCCTCTTCCATCTGGCCGACGTCTGCATAAGCCTTGGCCAGCGCAAAGTGCAGGTCGATCCGCTTTTCGACCGGCAGCGAAGCCTCGTCCTCCGACAGCCGTTGCAGGGCGGTCAAGTAGTTGTCGCCAGCGGTGTATTTTCTGACTTCGCCGAGCTGACGGAAGTGCAAGGGCTCCCGCGGCGCCCCCGCCACGGCAAGTTCGGCGGCCTCGCGGGCTTCCGTCAGCCGCCCGAGTTCCATCAGCACCACCCCGAGATTGTGATGGGCGCCGGCCATGGTCGGGTTCAGAGCGATCGCCTGCCGGGTAGCGGATTCCGCCTCCTCCAGCCTGCCCTGCTTGATCAGGACATTTCCGAGATTGAAATGGGCTTCGGCATGATCCGGTTTGAGCGCGACGGCGCGCCGGACCGCCGGCTCCGCCTCGTCCAGCCTGCCGAGATCGGTCAGCAGTTTTGCGAGACTGCAAAGTGCTGCGATATTGTCCGGCTTGAGTTCGAGCGCCCGGCGGATCATGACCTCCGCCACGGCCAGACCGCCAAGCGCGACGTGGACATTTCCGAGATTGCAATAGGCTTCGGCATAGTCCGGCTTGAGCTCGATGGCGCGCTGCAGTGCGCGCTCCGCCTCGTCGATGCGGTTAAGCTTGTGCAGCGCGCTGCCCCGGCCGTTGACGGCATCGGCATGGTCGGGATCAAGCGCAAGCGCTTTTTCGTAATCCGCCAGCGCTTCGTCGATCCGGCCCAGCGCCTGCAGCAGATTGCCGCGATTGTTGAGCGCCGCAGCCCGGTCGGGACTCAATGCCAGCGCCCTGTCGTAGCTCCGCAGCGCCTCGTCGTTGCGGTTGAGGGTCGCCAGCACGACGCCACGATTATTGAGCGCCTCGACAAAATCGGGATTTAACGCCACCGCCTGGTCAAAACTCAGCAGCGCGTCGTCGAGCCTGCCCATGTCGTTCATCACCATGCCCCGGTTGTTGAGCACCGCAGCCAGGTTTGCGTTCAAGGTGAGCGCGGCGTCATAGCAGGCCAGCGCCTCGCCGGTTCGTCCCAGTTCCTTCAGAGCGCTGCCGCGGCCAATGAGGGCCTCCGGGTAATCGGGTCTCAGCTCCAGCGCCCTGTCATAACATGCCATCGCCTCGTCGAGGCGATGGGCGCTTTGCAGCAGATTACCGCGATTATTCAGGGCCTCGGCAAAATTGGGGTCCAGCGCCAGGGCTTGGTCATAGCTTGCCGACGCCTCGTCGTTTCGACCGAGTGCTCGCTGAACATTGCCGCGGTTGTTGAAAGCCTCGACGTAGTCGGGTTTGAGCTCGAGAGCCCTGTTGTGGCTTGCCAGCGATTCCTCAAGCCTGCCCTGACGCTCCAACGCCAGGCCGAGATTGCAGAACCAGGCTGCGTTGTTTCCGTTCCGCCCTATCGCACGACCGATCCAGTCGACGGCGACGTCATAACGTCCCATCTGATAGGCAATTGCGCCAATCAGCTGCAGCGCGTCAGCATGATCCGGCTCTATCGCCAGAACCCGCCGATAACACTGCTCTGCCTCGGCAAGTTTACCTGCCTTGTGGTGCTTGAGCCCCAGCTCCACCAGGCCGGCGACGGCGGGGACGCCCGATTGATTGCCCAGTTTGGCGGCGGCGCGGCGTTGATGACGATTCATGTGTGGTGCTAAGACGCGCCGCGCGACGCTGCGGCAAGTGGCGATTCACGAATCACGTGGCTACGAACACGAAGTTAAGGGCGTGATGTCGGATGACGAGTTAAATTATGTTTAGGTCCCGCTCGGACAACATCTGAAATCATCTGGAAACAAATGTACATAAATGTCGCCGCGGCAGTCGAAGCGCGGCGCAAAGTTTTGTCTTGCGTCGATCTGATGGAGCGGGTGGCGCAGCCGCGAAAGACGAGGCGCGAAGTCTTTCCAGCAGTCCTTCAAGCAGAACTTTTGAGCCAATCCCGACATCGCATAGGGGTTGACGCGGATATCAATTTTTTGTCCGCTGAAGCGCTGGTTTTGGCTTGGCATTAGGACGCCGGCCTGATCCACGCTCGAACCTATATTGACCAGCCCAGAGGGAATGCCATGAACGCCATCAAGTCCGGGCTACTCGTCTTGACAATGTTGATCGTCTTCGGCGCGGATCCGGCCTTGGCCCAGATCGTCGCGCTCGGCGCCAGCAACACGCAGGGCAAGGGCGTCGATCCTTCCGAAGCATGGCCCGCGGTGCTGGAGAGCATGCTCCGCGCCAAAGGCAGCGGCGCCCACGTCGCCAACGCCGGAATCAGCGGAGACACCACCGGCGGCATGCTGGGGCGTCTCGCCAGTGCGGTGCCGGACGGCACGACGCTGGTGATCCTGAATTTCGGCGGCAATGATTTCAAGCGCGGCAAGCGTGGCGGCGGCCTCATCGACCCCGAAGCCAGACAGACCAATATGGCAGAGATTGTCGGCGAACTGCACCGGCGCCACATCCGGACCATCGTGGCGGATGGGATCATCAATTCGGCAAGAGCGGCGGGAATGGTCCAGATGGACCACATTCACCTGACCGCGGCGGGTCACCGCAGGGTGGCCAGCCAGCTGGCCGGGCTTGTCAGGTGAACGGCATCAGGACGCGCGGGAACCGGCTCTCCCAGGCGAGGGTCTGAGAACGTTGACGCCGCCCCGGTCCTCAGACCGGGACCATGAGCGAGGTATGTTGTGATGAACGGCGGCTGCGGATTCAGGCCGCTCGTATATTGCCGAGAAAGACATCGACCTGACCGCGCAATTGCTCGGTCTGGACGCCCAGCATTTCCGAAGCGGTCTTTACATTCTGCGCCGCGGCGCCGGCCGCATCCGCGCCGGCGCTGACGCCGGCAATGTTGTCGGAGACGTTCTTGGTGCCTTGTGCCGCCTGCTGGGTGCTGCGGGTGATTTCCTGAGTGGCGGCGCCCTGCTGCTCGACCGCTGCGGCGATCGCGGTCGCGACTTCGTTGACCTCGGCAATGATGCCCCCGATCGCCTGTATCGCTCCGATCGCCTCGCCGGCAACCTTCTGGATATCGGCGATCTGCTCCGAGATGTCTTCGGTGGCCTTCGCGGTCTGACTGGCCAGCGACTTGACCTCGGAGGCCACGACCGCAAAACCGCGGCCGGCCTCGCCGGCGCGGGCCGCCTCGATGGTGGCGTTCAGCGCCAGCAGGTTGGTCTGCGACGCGATGTCGTTGATCAAGCCGACGACTTCGCCGATCCGGTTGGCGGTTTTCGCCAGACCCTGGACCGTGCCGTCGGTCGCCCGGGCCTGATTGACGGCGCGGCTGGCGATCCCTGCGGCATGCGAAGCCTGCCTCGAAATGTCGTTGATCGATGCGCTCAACTGCTCCGATGCGGATGCGACGGTTTGCACATTGATCGACGCCTCATCCGAGGCCCTGGCCGCGATCTGGACGCTTGCGTTGGTCTGGATGGAAACCGCCGACATGCCGTCCGAGGTCGCTCGCATCTGATTGGAGGCGTCACCGAGTTGCTGCAGCGTCCCGCGCATCTGGTTCTCGAATTCGCCGATATAACCCGCGATGGCCTGCTGCCGCGTCACGGTGCCGGCATTGCGCTCGCGCTCCTGCTGCTCGATCAGCGCCTTTTCGACTGCCTGTTGCTTGAACCTGGCCAGCGCGCCGGCCAGCGCTCCGATCTCGTCGTCGCGATCGGCGTGGCCGACATCCACGGACAGGTCGCCCGCGGCCACCTTCAGCATGCCATCGCGAATCGCGTGCAGCGGCTTGATCGCCCGTCGGCCGACCACCATCATGCTCCCGATCGCCAGCGTGAGGGCGGCGACCAGCAGCGTCAGATTCAGGATCAGCGATCGCTGCGCCGAGGACCACTGCACTGCGGTGTGTCGTTTGGCTTCCTCGAGCGCGCGTTCGGCCAGCGTAACAGCGGTGCTCAAGCGCGGGATCGTCTCCAATGTCCATTGGCTTGACACCGCGTCCAATTTCTCGCCGGCAATGGTCGCATTCACCAATCGGTCGGCGATCGCCCGATATTCGGGTGCGAAATAGCCTGTCTTCGCCGCTGCCATTGCCTCGATCACGCCTGGAGGCAGTCGCGTGCCGGCCACTATGCTCTCCAGCGAATTCCAGACGAACTCGGTACCGGTGACGAATTTTGTGAAGTCTTGACGCGCTTCCGGCGGCAGGCGGCCGGCGGCAAGCCCCTTCGAGAGCAGCAAGGCCGCTTGACCGCCGGTATCGCGCAGCAGCCAGGCGAGCTGCTTGATCGCCAGCAATTGATCGACCACGGGATCGTCGTGGTTGACGGCCGCGATGAATTGTACGGATAGCTTGTCCAGCGTCAGCAACAACGCTGTTGCCGTCTCCAGGTACTCCTTGGCAAGCGTTGGCCGCCGCGAGCCCTTCGGCTTGCTCATGGCATCCCAGGATTCGCCTTGCAGCGCTTTCAGCGTCTCCATCAGACGGGCCAGGGTGGGAAGCAGCGTCTTTTGCTCGGCAAATTCCACCGTTGCGCTCAGATCCGCTACCGATCTCAGCGCCAGATTCTCGTTGTCGCGATAGTCGCGAAGACTCTTCTCGGTGGTGGCGTCGATGACGGATTCACCGTTCAGCGTTTGGGTGGTGTTTGCGCGATCGCTGCGCAGTTGATGCATCGCCCTGAAGGCGTCGGCGGAGACGTCCGCGATGATCGATATGCGACCGGCGGCCTGGAGCCGGCCCCAGGAATCCCAGGCCGCCATGATCAGAAAGGCCACCACGCAGGCCGCCATCAGGGCGATGACCGACTTGATCAACGCGGAAATGGTCAGACGATTGAACATGGTTCCCCCCAACTGCTGGGGTTAGCTGGCGCTCGAATGGTAAATATTCAGTTCGCGACGCGGATGGGAGAACTACGTGGAAATGTCGTGTTCCCCGGGGCTTTTCGATTCCTATCCCGATCTACGCGACCAAGCGGAAGCAAGATCGCCCAAAAAGGCTTCGCCGTGAGCCAACCACCAGGCTGCCGTCGAGACGCCGGCAATCACGGGTTACCAACCATCCCCCATGCCTGGCGGGACAGCGCTTCGCGATGTTCGGGGGCGGCGATCGCGATCATGCGTCTGGCGCGCTCTGGCAGCGTGCAACCACGCAGTTCCGCTGTCCCCCACTCCGTGACGATCGCATCGACATCGGCGCGCGGCGTGGTCACGGTCTCCACGCTGGCAACAATGCGGCTGCCGCCATTGGCGGCGGTTGCCGGCAGCCCGATGATGGCGCGCCCGCCAGGCGATGCATTGGCGCCGCGCACGAAATCGAGCTGTCCGCCGATCGCGCCGACGGCGACGCCGTTCAGCGTCTCGGCGTTGACGCTGCCGTCGAGGCCGACTTCGAGCGCCGAATTGATCGCGACCAACCGGTTGATCCGCGACAGCACCGCCTGATGGTGGGTGTAGGACGCCGGCCGCAGCGATACAGTCTTGTTTTGATGCGCAAAACGATAGAGCCGCCGGGTCCCGATCAGCTGGTTGGTGACGGTGACGCCAGCATCGATGCCCTTGCCCGCATTGTTGACCGCCCCGCATTCGATCAGATCGACCACGGCGTCGCTGATCAGGCCGGAGTGTATGCCGAGGTCGCGCAGATGCGTCAACGAGGCCAGGATGGCGTCCGGAATCCGGCCGACGCCGAATTGCAGCGTGCTGCCGTCCGGGATCAAGCCGGCGGCATGCCGGGCAATGCGGCGCGAAACCTCGTCGGGGGCGGTCGCGGGCAATTCGAGCGGCGGAAGCGTAGCGGTGAAGCGAAGCTGCGGCACGAGTTCATCCGGCCACTCCGCGCCGAAGGTAAAGGGCGCGTCCGGGTTGATTTCCGCGATCACGACGCGCGCGCGGCGCGCGGCGTCGATCACATAGTCGTTCGAGAGGCTGGCACTGAGCCGCCCGTCCTCGGCTTGCGCCAGTTGCACCAGCACCACGTCGGCGCGATGGCGTCCCGCGGCGAAGTCGGCGCAGAAGGCGCTGTAGTTGCTCGGAATCACATCGAGCTGTCCGCACCTCGCCAGTGCCCGTGCATTGCCGATCACGCCATAGCTGGCAAAGCCAAGCCCGGCGCAGCGTTCCGGCGCAAACGTTTCTGAAAACACCGGTCCGACCATCACGGTGAAGCGCGGCAGGCGGCTTTGCTGCGCGATCAGCGCCTCGGTCAACGAGCGCGGTTCGGCGGTGGCCTGTCCACAGACCACGACGTCGCCGGCACGGATGATGTGAGAGAAATCCAGTGCGGCAGAAGTGGGAGTGTCGCTCATTGCATCCGCCCGCACCGTGCCGGACCGCTCCGGTCAAAAGATCAATAGGATTTCGGCAGGCCAAGCACTTTTTCGGCAACAAAGCTCAGCGCCAGCTGCGGGCTGATCGGCGCGATGCGCGGGATCATTACCTCGCGCAAGTAGCGCTCGACATGGAATTCCTTGGCATAGCCGAAGCCGCCATGCGTCATCACCGCCTGCTCGCAGGCCTGGAAGCCGGCCTCGCCGGCGAGATATTTGGCGGCATTGGCGGCGGCCCCGCAGGGCTGGCCGTGGTCGTACTGCCAGGCCGCCGACATCACCATCAGCCAGGCCGCCTCGAGCTCGGCCCAGTTTTTTGCCAGCGGATGCTGGATCGCCTGGTTTTTTCCAATCGGGCGATTGAACACCATTCGGGTCTTGGCGTATTCGGTGGCGCGCGACAGCGCGAGCTTGCCGAGGCCGACCGCCTCCGCGGCGATCAGGATGCGCTCCGGATTCATCCCCTCCAGGATGTATTCGAAGCCGCGGCCTTCCTCGCCGATGCGGTCCTCCATCGGAATCTCGAAATCCTCGAAGAACAGCTCGTTCGAATCGACGCACTTTCGTCCCATCTTCTCGATCTCATGGACCTTGATCCGCTGGCGGTCGAAATCGGTATAGAACAGGCTGAGGCCGTGGGTCGGCTTGCGCACTTCCTCCAACGGAGTCGTGCGCGCCAGCAGCAAAATCTTGTGCGCCACCTGCGCGGTCGAAATCCACACCTTCTGGCCGTTGACCACATAGCGGTCGTTCCTGGCCTCGGCGCGGGTCTTCAACTGCGTGGTGTTGAGCCCGGTGTTCGGTTCGGTAACCGCGAAACACGCCTTCTCGCGGCCCTCCACCATCGGCGGCAACATCCGGCGGCGCTGTTCCTCGGTCCCGAAAACGACCACCGGGTTCAATCCGAACACGTTGATGTGCACCGCTGACGCCCCCGACATGCCGGCGCCGGATTCGGAAATCTCGCGCATCATGATGGCCGCTTCGGTGATGCCGAGACCGGAGCCGCCATAGGCCTCGGGCACGCAGATGCCGAGCCAGCCGGCATCGGCCAACGCCTGGTGAAAATCGTGGGGAAAGCCGCCCTCGCGATCCTTTTCCAGCCAGTAAGCGTCGTCGAATCCGCTACAGATCTTGGCAATCGCATCGCGAATGGCTTGCTGGTTTTCGGTAAGCGCGAAGTCCATTGGTCTGATCCTGCTGCTGTTCGAATTGTTAGCGGATATGGCGGCCGGGCCGCACGGCAAGAACTGAAATTGGCTCAAGCCGAGGCGTGGGTGACCGCGCCCTTCTCGCCATAGGGCGGGGTGTAGATCACCAGCACCCTGACCGGCTGCTCGCTGACCGCGGTAAAGGTGTGCGGCATGTCGGCCGGGAAAAAGCAGGCATCGCCAGGACCGAGTTCCTCGCGCTCGCCGCCGATCTCCGCGACCGCGCGGCCCTCGATCAGATAGCAGACCTGATCGATGCCGGGATGGCTGTGAGGGAGCGCGCCGTGCGACTTGCTGACGACGCCGAGCAGAACTTCGAGATGTTCCGAACCGGTTTCCTGCGGCCCGATCAGGCGGCGATTGACGGTACCGGTGTGATTGAGCGGAGAATACGGCGTGACGTCGCTCTCCTTGACAAAGAACTTGAATTTCTTCGACATCCTTCTTCCCTCGTCGGTTCGATCAATGACCATCCTGCGCCGCGTCCAGCGCCGCCTTCCAGACCTTGAGCGCCTCGCTGCCCGGCTTGCCGCGGCCATCCAGCCCCGATGCCCAGTCCTGGCTGACGGCGTCAAACACCGACGTCATCCTGTTCTCGTCTTCCGGCGAGAAGCGGATCAGCGTGATTCCCTTGGCCTTGGCCTTTTCGAGCGCCTGGGCTTCGGCCGCTGCGAACTTGGCGCAGCTCTCCCTGGTGATGCGCTCGCCTTCCTCGGCCAGCACGTTGCGCACCGCTTCCGGCAGGGTATCCCACTTCGCGGTGGAGATCGAATAGGTGATGACGACCGACGACAAGGGTTCGTCCAGCGTGCCGGTATGCAGCAGCCCGATCAGATCATAGGAGACGGCGCTCTGGTAACCGAGCATCGCGCCGTCGAGGGTGCCGCGCGACATCGATTCGTAGATTTCGGGCGGCGACATCCGGATCGGCACCGCCTTGATGCTGCGCATCATCAGGTCGAGCGCGCCTCCCGCGGTGCGGATCTTCAATCCCTCGAGATCGGCCAGGCTGTTGACCGGCTTCCGGGTCGACAGCAGGATTTGATAGGTCGGCAGCGCAAAGGTGATCAGCGGCCTGATGCCGTTCGGCGCGAACTCCTTCTCGGCGAGGAAGTTGCCGGCCCTGGTCAGCGACCAGTATGCCGCGGTGCCCTGGCAGGCATTGCGGAAACCGCCGGGCAGTTCGGCCACCGCCGTCAGCGGCATCTTGTCGGAGGCGTAAGACGGCACGATGTAGCCGATATCGACGACACCCGACTGCGTCAGCCGCAGCAGGTCCTTGGCCTTGCCGAGCTGCTCGGCGGGAAAATGCGTAATCACCACCTTGCCGTTGGTGCGCTTCTCGACCGCGGCGATGAAGGGCTTGGTCACGGCCTCGTGGATCACGTGGCCGACCGGCAGGCTGTCGGCAAGACGCAAGGTAATGGTCGGCTCTTCCGCCCGTGCCGCGTCGCAAGCCACCGCCGCGACTGCAAGCAGGCCCATCAACACCGGTTTCATGCTGTTCTCCCTCCGATAAAATCGCGCAAGCCCATTTCCGCTATTCAATTTCCCATGTGCGACGGCAGCCAGAGGATGATGCTGGGAAAAGCGACCAGGATCGCAATCGCAAACAGATGGGCGATGAAATGCGGAAAGATCCCATGAAACACCTCCGCAACCGGCCGATTGGCGTAGCGGGCGACGATGAAGCAGTTGAGCCCGACCGGCGGCGTGATCATGCCGACCTCGGCGGTGACGATCTTGATCACGCCGAACCAGATCGGATCGAAACCAAGCGTCTTGATCAGCGGGATCACGATCGGCACGGTGAGAACCAGAATGGCGATCTGGTCCATGAAGGATCCCAGCACGATGTAGCCGCACAGGATCAGCGTAATGATCGCCCAGCGCGAGGTCGGAAGCGCGCCGACCCACGCCACCAGGTCCTGGGTGACGTGGGTCAGGGTAAAGAAGTAGCCGAAGATCTGGGCGCCGACCAGGATCATCACGATCATGCAGGTGCCGTGCGACGCCCGCAGCAGCGTCCGGTACAGCGAGCTGGCGCTGATCTTGCCCTTGACGATCGCCAGCACGAAGGCGCCGAACGCGCCGAACGCCGACGCCTCGGTCGGGGTCGCGACGCCGAGATAGATGGTTCCGGTCACGATCGAGAACAGCACGACCATCGGGCTGACCTGCCAGAGCAGCGCCAAGCGCCGGCGCCAGGACACGTAGACGGTACGCGGCGCGCGCGACGGATCCCGCCAGACCAGGAACAGAATGGTCGCCATGATGGTCATGGTGACGAGTATCGCGGGGATGATGCCGCTGATCAGAAGCTTGCCGATATTGACCTCGGCGAGCAGCCCGAAGATCACCAGCGCCACGCTGGTCGGCAGCAGCATCGACAGCGTTCCGGAAATCGCAACCACGCCGGCCGCCATTCCCGGTTCATAACCCTGGCGGATCATTGCCGGCAGGCTGGTCGAGGAAAGTGTCGCGGCGGAAGCCGTGCTGGTGCCGCAGATCGCGCCAAAACCGGCGCCGGCCAGCGCGGTCGCCATCGCGAGGCCGCCGGGAATGCGGCCGACCCACGCCGACGCCGTCTCGAACAGATCGTCGGCGACGCCGGACAGTAGCACGAGGTCCGCCATCAGCAGAAACATCGGAATGGTGATCAGCTCGTAGGACGACACCGTCGACAGCGGCGCGGTCTGCAGGATGCCGAACAGCGCCGCCGGCCCGCCCACGATCATCAGGCCGACCGAGCCGGCAAACGCCATCGCGAAGCCTACCGGCGTGCCGATCGCCAGCAGCCCGAACAGCAGACCGAGAACCAGAATGGAAGTCATCGGATACCTGCTATTCGAACGTATTGGCTTCGCCGATGCCGGTAATCGGCGGCAGCGGATAGAGATCGCGTCCCGATGCGAGGCTCAGGACATTGCCGATCAGTTGCAGCGCAAGCCGCAGCACCAGCACGCCGCAGCCAAGCGGCACCAGGACCGCGGATATCCAGGTCGGCCAGGCAATCGCGCCCGCCAGAACGTCACTCTGCTGGAAGTTGTCGAGCGCGCGATCGAAGCCAACCTTGGAAATCAGAATAAAGACGAACAGCCCGACAAGTGCCGTGACGATCTCGGACAGCCGGCGTCCTACGGGGGAAAAACGGTGCAGCAGGATGTCGACGCCGACATGGGCGTGCTCACGCAGCGCGTCCGAAAGGGTGAAAAAGAACACGCCGGCCAGCAGATAGAGCCCGATCAGGTCGTAGGTGAAGGAAAACGGCCGGTTGACGGCGTAGCGCATGAAGACGTCAGCCACCACCAGCAGCATGATGGCGAACAGGAACGCGACCGCGATCACCGTAAGCGCCCGCTCGACCGCGGCGAGCAGATCGCTGGCTTTGTTGATCATGCAAGCCGCCTTGGTCCGTTTGCGTCAGTGGCCGACATTGCGGGCCGCAGCCTTGTCATTTGCCGGCTCCGACCTCGGCGAGCAGCGCATCGAACTCCTGCAGCGCCGCTGAGGCAGGCTTGCCGCGGCCGTCGAGGGCGGCCGCCCATTGCCGTCCGACGTCCTTCAGCTTTGCCTTGATCTCGGCGCGCGCCTGGTCCGGGATCGGCTCGAAGCTGACACCGGCCTGCTCGAGACGCTGGCGCGACCCGACCTGCTCCCGATCGACTTCCGCGCATGCCGTCGGTTCGACGGCTTCCGACGCCTGGTCCATGGCCTGCTTGACATCGTCCGGAAGATTATCCCAGGCCGCCTGGTTGATGGAGAAAGCCACGATGAAGCTGCCGAAGCTGACACCCTCGGTCGCGTGCTTGACCAGTTTGTCCAGCCCATAGGAGCTGACGCTTTCCATCGGGAACACCAGGCCGTCGAGCGTGCCGCGCGACAGTGATTCATAGGCGTCCGGCGCCGCCATCCGCACCGGCACCGCGCCGATCGCCCGCAAGGTCAGATCCTGCGCGCCGCCGGTGGTGCGAAGCTTCAGCCCCTGGACATCGCCAATGCTCTCGATCTTCTGCCTGGTGGTGAACACCTGGTAAGGCGGCAGCACCACCTCCATCAGCAATCTGATTCTGTTCGGCGCATATTCCTGCTTGGCGAGAACGCCTTGCCGCGCGCTCTTCCAGTAGGCCAGCGTGCCCTGACAGCTGGTCTGGAACACTTCCGGCAGTTGCGCGACCTCCGACAGCGGCATCTTGTCGGAAGCATAGGACGGCGCGATGTAGCCGATATCGATGACGCCGGTTTGCGTCAGCCTGAGCATGTCGGCGGCCTTGCCGATCTGCTGATTGGGAAAATAACTGAAGGTGACGGCGCCATTGGTGCGCCTGGTCACGTCGTCCATCCACGGCTTCAGCATCAGACGAACCAGATAATGTCCGGCGGGAAACGAATCCGCCACCTTCAGTTCCAGCGCCTGCGACGGGCTCGACGCCGCCTGGCCTGCGATCGATAGCGCGACAGCCGGAACGAGGGCGCGCAGCATTTTTTTCATCGTCGTCGCCATGGCGTTGCGCGCCTCCCTGCCGGTCATCGAGAAGTGAGTTGCCAGGACGCCCGCGGCGCACCGCGGGCCGGCGGATCTCAGGCCGGCACCCGCGATCCGGGAAATCGAACGAAAAAGCGCGGGGAAATGGGACTCGGCGACGCCAGTCCGGGCAAGGTGGCTGGAGAGGGTCATCGAGGGCCAACTAGCCCGAAACCGGTGTCACGCCGCGATGCCGCCCGCCCGAAATCCCGCATTTTCTTCCCCGTATTTTATGTACGCAACATACATATCCTTGAATATTATTGTCAACAGGCTCGGAAATAAGCAAAATGGAGGGCAATGGCGCGTTGACAGCTCTAAATATGAATTCTATCGACACATATGTGAACACTTTTACGAGGCCGGCTGCTTCCGGAAATCCCATGGGCCCACTTGGCAATATTACGATCCTCGATCTGACCACGGTCCTGATGGGGCCCTATGCGACCCAGATTCTGGCCGACATGGGCGCCAACGTCATCAAGGTCGAAAGCCCCGACGGCGATATCGTTCGGCAGATCGGCCCGGGCCGGACGCCGGGCATGGGCGGCATGTTCCTCAACGCCAATCGCGGCAAGCGCAGCATCGTCATCGACCTCAAGCATCCCGATGGACGCGACGTCTTGCTGCGGCTGGCGGAGAAGGCCGATGCCATCGTCTACAATGTGCGTCCGCAGGCGATGGCGCGCCTTGGTCTCGATTACGAGACGCTTGCCTCGGCCAATCCCAGAATCGTCTATGTCGGCGTATTCGGCTACGGCCAGGCCGGGCCCTACGCGTCGAAGCCGGCCTATGACGATCTGATCCAGGGTGCTTCGACGATTCCGACCCTGATCGCCGCCGCGGGCGACGGCACGCCGCGTTATGTCCCCATCACGATGGCGGATCGCGTGGTCGGATTGATGGCCGTCAATGCCATCCTCGGCGGCCTGATGCACCAGCAGCGCACCGGCATCGGCCAACGCATCGACGTGCCGATGTTCGAATCGATGACCGATTTTGTTCTGATCGACCATCTCGGCGGGCTGACCTATGACCCGCCGCTCGACCACGGCGGCTACAGCCGCCTGCTCTCGCCCTACCGCCGCCCCTATCAGACCAGCGACGGATACATCTGCGCGCTGATCTACAACGACAAGCAGTGGCGCAGTTTCTTCGAGGCGATCGGCCAGCCTGAATTCCTCGAACAGCCGCGCTTTGCCAACCATGCCGCGCGGCACCAGCACATCAACGAGATCTACCAGGAGGTCGGGCGTATTTTTCTCGACCGCACCACGGCCGAATGGCGGGAACTGCTCGAGCGGGCCGACATTCCGGTAATGCCGATGCACACGCTGGAAACCATTCTCGACGATCCGCACCTTGCCGCGGTCGGCTTCTTCAAGACCATCGATCACCCTGTCGAAGGCCGCATCAGGCAGATGCAGGTGCCCTCGACCTGGAGCGCGACCCAGCCCGAGCCGGGCGGTCCGGCTCCGACGCTTGGCGAGCACGGCCGCCAGATCCTGAGCCAGGCCGGATTCTCCGCCGACGAGATCGAGCAGCTTGACCGGCAGAAGGCCGTGCATCTGGCTGAGGCGTCGTGATCAGGCGCGAGAGGCAGCCGTGACTATCCCTGCAACCTGAAAGGAGTACCATCATGGCCGGAATGTATTTCGAAGATTTCAGCGTCGGACAGCAATTCGTGCATCCGCTGACGCGGACCGTGACGGAGATGGACAATACCATGTTCAGCCTGCTGACGATGAATCCCCAGCCGCTGCATATCGACGCCCATTTCGCCGCCACCACCGAATTCGGCCAGCGTCTTTTCAACAGCCTCTATACCCTCGGCATCATGATCGGCATGACGGTGTATGAGACCACGATGGGCACCACGGTCGCCAATCTCGGAATGACCGACGTCAATTTTCCGAAGCCGGTGTTCCATGGCGATACCTTGCGTGCGACCACCAAGGTGCTCTCGCTACGCGACTCGAAGTCCCGCCCCAAGGCAGGTATCGTCGAATTCGAGCATCACGCGCTCAATCAGGACAACCAGATCGTCGCGACCTGCCGCCGCATGGCGCTGATGCATAGAAGGCCGGTCTGATGCGCTCGATGCTGTTTGTTCCGGGCGACAGCCCGCGCAAGTTCGAGAAGGCCAGGGAATGCAGCGCCAGCGCCCTGATCCTCGATCTCGAGGATTCCGTGGTGCCCGACAAGAAGGACGAAGCACGCGGCCTGACCAGGACCATGCTCGGCGGCGGCCGCGGCGGCCCCGCGCTCTATGTTCGCGTCAACGCGCTCGACACCGGGCTGACGCTGCAGGATCTTGCCGCGATCATGCCGGCGGCGCCGGACGGCATCGTGCTGCCGAAATGCCGGTCGGGCGACGACGTCCGCCATCTCGCATTGTGGCTCGATGCGTTCGAGGCTGCGGCCGGGACCAAGGCCGGCGCCACGCAGATCGTCGTCGTGGCCACCGAGACCGCCGCATCGGTTTTCGGACTCGGTACCTACAAGGACAGCTCGCCAAGGCTGGCGGGCCTGATGTGGGGCGCCGAGGACCTCGCCGCCTCGCTGGGCGCCACCGAAAACGGCAGCGCCGGGAGATTCCACAGCCCCTATCTGCTGGCCCGCGACATGTGCCTGATCGGTGCGGCCGCCGCCGAGGTCGCCGCCATCGATACCGTCTACACCGATATCGAAAACCTCGCAGGCCTGGAACAGGAGACCCGCAACGCGCGACGCGACGGTTTTTCCGCAAAAGCCCTGATCCATCCCAAGCATGTCGATATCGTCAACGCGGCGTTCGAACCGAGCGCTTCGGAACGTGCCTGGGCCGAAAAAATCGTCGCGGCCTTCGCCGACAATCCGAACCTCGGCACATTGCGTCTCGACGGCAGGATGATCGACAAGCCGCATTTGCGGGCGGCTAGAAAGATTCTGGGAATTTAGACGGATTCGGCATCGAAGTGCGCAGCGCCCACTGGCGGGACAGACCATGATCGTTCGACAAGCCGCTTACGTATTGGAGATCTTCGAATACTTTGCGCGAACCAGGAAGCCTGCCGCGCTCGCGGAAATCGCCGATCATTTCGGCTGGCCGCGCTCCAGCACCTTCAATCTTCTGAGCACGCTGGCGGAAAAGGGCTATCTTTACGAACCGCGCCCGCGCGCCGGCTATTATCCGACACCGCGCTGGCTGGCGCTCGCCAGGAGCATATCGGAGGCCGAGCCGCTGCCCGACTGGACCCATGCGCTGATTGCCGAACTGTCGACCGAGACCGGCGAGACCGCGGCGCTGGCGGCACCTGCAGGCACCATGGCGGTGTTCATCGATGTCGTGGAATCCAGCGCCGCGATCCGGTATTTTGCCCAGATCGGGCACCGCGTTCCGATCCATGCCACGGCGAGCGGCCGGGCGCTGCTGCTGCAATACTCCCCGGACGAGCGCTTCTCGCTCTACCGCAAGATCGAGTTCAAGCAGTACGGGCCGACCACCCCGATCAGCATCGACGCGGTGGAGGCCGAACTGCGGCAATCGGTCGAACGCGGCTATTGCCAGAGTTTTGCCGATTTCAGCCGCGACCTCGCCGGGGTGGCGAGGCCGCTTCCGATCGGTGACCGCCGCCTGGCCGTGGTGGTCGCCGGTCCCGAATTCCGCATGCGTCTGCGAATGAACGAATTCGCCGGCATCCTGAACAGGTCGATGCAGCGGCATTGTCCTCATCCGGAGCAGTCGCTGACGGCCACGGAGCTCGCGCATCGGGAGCGCGCCGTCATCGGCTGACGGGGGCTCCACCATGCTTTAGCGCGGCAAGACATTCCCGGGCTTCAAACTGCCGACCACGTGTCGATCCAAGCCAACGCCGCGCCCGACGACCGGCCAGGTGCCATCATCATTCGCTGCTCCCTGCTGGACTGACGTTGCTATCGCCCGGAAAATACCGGCTTGCGTTTTTCCTGAAAGGCCTTGATGCCCTCGCGGGCGTCCGCCGTTCTGGAGACCGCGGCCAGCGTCTCGGCCTCGGCTTCCAGCTGGCTTTCGAACGCGCTGTTCGAGGCCTGCAAGAACAGCCGCTTGATGCCGCGATAGGCTTCGGTCGGCCCGGCGGCAAGCTCGCGCGCGATGCTCATCGCTTTGGCGGCCACCGCGTCGTCGTCGACCACGACATCGACCAGGCCGGCCGACAGCGCCGCATCGGCGTCCAGCGTTTCGGCCAACAGAAAAAAACGCTTGGCGCGCGCCGGGCCCATCCGTGCGGTCAGCGTCTTGGTCGAGCCGCTGTCCGGGGTAAAGCCGATTCTGGCGAAGGCGGAAGCGATGCGCGCCGATTTTGCTATCACCACCAGATCGGCCGCCGCCATCAGCGACACGCTGCCTCCCGCCACGTGGCCGTGGACGGCAACCACGACCGGCGCACGGGCGCGAACCATCCGCACGATGGCGGCATGAAAATCCGCCGTCCAGGTCTTGATGGTTGCCGGCAATGCGCTGCCCTGCCCGCCCAGCGCTGCAAGATCGCCACCGACACTGAACAGTTTGCCGCGCGCGGATATCAGGACAGCGCGGACGTCGTCGCGTTCGCCGAGCTCGGCCATGGCCAGGCTGAACTCCCGGCAGAAGACCGCGTCGATCGGATTGCCGGTGTCGGGCCGATTGAGGCTGACATGGGCGAGGCCGTCGGCGATCTCGCATTCGAAGCTGGTCGTCGCTGTCGTCAAGCCCATGTTTTCGCTCCGGCTGTTGCGTCTGTCGCTCACCATATCGGCCACGCCGGGCGCCACAAGGTCTCCGGTCCGGACAAACCGGATTAACGCGCTGCGGCAGAACAATCCGATCCGGAGCCATACGGCTTTCAGGCCGCATCCATCGCCGCCGGAATCGACGGCTGGTTGACGAAGCCTATTGGCTGCGCCATTAATCCCGCAGCGGAAGGCGCTTTGAACATGAATCCGACGCGGCGGTCTTTGCTGGTTTCCGGGCTGCGGCAGCGCGTCAGATCCAAGCTCAAGCAACCTTCGACCGCTGCCCGCGCGACGCCACCGAAGCTCAAGACGCCGCCGGCGAAGAAAAAGCCGGCCTCTGGCGATATCGCGCAGATTTCGAAATCCGAAAAATCACGCGATTCGATTCTGGAAGCTGCGGCAAAGCTGTTTCGCCGCCAGGGCTATTCCGCCACCACGTTGCGCCAGATCGCCGGAATGGCCGAGATCAAGGCCGGAAGCATCTATTATTATTTCGATTCCAAGGAGGCCATTCTCAACGAGGTACTGCACCGCGGTCTGCTCAGGGTCTTCGAAGCGGTCAAGACAGCGCTGAGGCAAGCGGGCAAGGTCCCGCACCGGCGGCGGATCGGGCTGGCGATCGAGGCGCATCTGGTGGCGCTGCTGGAAGCCAGCGATTTCACCTCGGCCAATATCCGTATCTACGGCCAGCTCCCCGAGCATCTCAAAAAGCCGCATCGCCCGCTGCGCAGGGCCTACGCCAGGTATTGGGACCAGCTGTTCCTTGACGCGCGGCGCGCCGGGGAAATCCGCGCCGACATCGAGATCGTGCCGCTGCGGATATTCGTGCTGGGCGCGCTGAACTGGACCATCGAATGGTTCAATCTCAGCAGCAAGGACGCGGTGTTGAAACTGGCCCGGCGAACCGAGCTCTTGATCTTCGACGGCGTCAAGAAGGCCTGAGATCCGCCGTCGCTATTTGCCCTGCCAGACCGGCTTGCGCTTCTCGGCGAACGCGCGCGGCCCTTCGATGGCGTCGAGGCTCGCATAGGTCTCGACATGCAGCCGGTTGGCCTCGAGTAGTCCGTTGGCGCAGCCGAGATCCATCGCCGCCAGCACGCTGGCCTTCGCCGCCTTCACCGACAGCGGCGCGCCCTGTGCGATGGTGCGGGCGAGCTGCATCGCGCGGGCGCGGACGGCGTCGGGCGTGTCTTCCAGATAATTCAGGAAGCCGTACTCGGCCAGCCGTTCGATCGGCATGGTTTCGCCGGTCAGCACCAGCTCCATCAGCACGGGCTGCGGCAGCATCCACAGTAGCGGCACCGCCCAGGGCGAACCGCGCCCCATCCTGACCTCGGTGATCCCGGCGCGGGTGCCGGCAAGACCGACCCTGAGGTCGCACCTGATCGCCAAGAGCATGCCGCCCGCCATCAGCGATCCCGTCATCGCCGCGATGATCGGCTTCGAGACCGCGCGCATCGCGGTCTGCATGGGGTCGCGCATCCGAGTCAGAATGTCGACGCCGTCGCGCGCCCTGATCTCGGCCGCCTGCTTGAGGTCGAGACCGGCGCAAAATACCCCGCAGTCGGCCGACGTCAGGATCACGGCCCTCGCCTGCGGGTCGTTCTCGACGCGCTGCCAGGTATCGCTGAGGCCGTTCATCGCCTCGACCGACAGGGCGTTCTTGCGTTCCGGCCGATTGATGGTGACCGTCGCCACGCCGTCGTCTATCGCATAGTGGATCGGATCGCTGTCGGACATCGCAGGCACTTTCGGAAAATCTAACAGCTGTTAGAATACCCGCCGGCCGGACGAATACAACCGGAATTCAGAAATCGGAACAGCCATGCTGCAGCTTGCCAAGATGCGCTTCGCGCCGGATCTCCTGAAAGACAAGGTCGCGCTGGTGACCGGGGGTGGAACGGGGATGGGCCGCGCCACGGCGGTCGAAATGGCGCGCTGCGGCGCCCGCGTCGCGGTGCTCGGCAGGCGGCCCGGGCCGATCGAGGACACCGCCAAGCTGATCGGCGAGATCGGCGGCAGCGCCATCGCGATCCCGGCCGATATACGCCTGTCCGACCAGATCGAGAGCGCCATGCTGCGGATCAAGGACGAGTTCGGCCGGCTGGACATCCTGGTCAACAATGCCGGCGGCCAGTTCGTCACCCCGGCGCGCGAGCTCAACAACAAGGGTTTTGAGACCGTGATTCGCAACAATTTGATCGGCTCCTGGCAGATGACCAAGGCCGCCGCCGATCATTTCATGCTGCAGCACGGCGGATCGATCGTCTTCGTGACCGCCTGCGTCCGCTCCGGCCTGAGCGGCTTCGTGCATACGGCGGCGGCCCGCGGCGGCGTTCTGGCGATGATGAAGACGCTGGCTTTCGAGTGGGCGGAATTCGGCATTCGCCTCAATTGCGTCGCTCCCGGCACCATCAAGACCGAAGGCATGGACCATTACCCGATCGAACCCGAGCAATGGCTGAAGCTGAACCGCAACGTGCTCGGACACATGGGCGACGTCGAGGACATCTCGGCGGCCATCATCTTCCTGGCTTCGCCGCTCGGAAAATTCGTCACCGGCGAGGAATGGTATGTCGACGGCGGCGAAACCCTGCACCTTGCCCATGACGCGCGGCAGATGATCGATGCGGTAAAATTCGCCAGACGCGAGCCCGCGGTCGGAAAAACGACGTAGGGGAGCGATTCCATGAAACCGGTCTTATGGGTAGTGATCCATCGTTTGTCATTGTCATTCCGGGATGCGCTCTGGCCGGCGGTAGCCGGCTGGAGTGCAGGCCCGGAATCCACAACCCCTGCGGTGGTTATGGATTCCGGGCTCACTTGTGCCGCGCTTTGCGCGTCACAAGTGCCCCGGAATGACAATTGATCCGATAGAGAAATTTCAGCGGGGAGATAGCGCCATGGACTACGCGCTCAGCGAGCAGCAGCAGGCGTTTCGGGAGGCCGCCTTTCGCTTTGCGAAGCAGAAACTGGCGCCGCACTATCAGAGCCGGGCCAGGCAGGACCGCATTGATCGCGCGTTGCTGAAGGAAATGGGCGACCTCGGCCTGATCGGCGTCGACCTGCCGGAACAGTATGGCGGCCTCGGCGCGAGCAGCGCCACCTCCGGCGTCATTATCGAGCAGATCGCCTATGGCGACTTCAACGCCAGTTACGTGCAATTGCTGGCTTCGCTGATGGGCGGCATGATCGCCCGGCACGCCTCGCCTGAGATCGCCCGGCTTTGGCTGCCGCGGGTCACCCGCGGCGACGCCATCATCGGGCTTGGCCTGACCGAGCCGCGCGGCGGCTCCGATGCGGCCAACCTGATCCTGCGCGCCGAGAAATCCGGAAACGGCTACCGCCTGAACGGCGAAAAGACCTCGATGAGTTTCTCGGACCAGTGCGACGCCGCCGTGATCTTCGCCCGCACCGGACGCATCGAGGACGGCGCGCGCGGCGTCAGCGCCTTCTTCGTCGATCTCAACCAGCCGGGCATCACCCGCACGCATTTCGACGACATCGGCACCAAACCGGTCGGCCGCGGCTCGGTATTCTTCGACGACGTCTTCGTCCCCGCGGAGTGTCTGATGGCGGAGGAGAACAGGGGCTTCTCCAAGATCATGTCCGGCTTCGACTACAGCCGGGCCTTGATCGGGCTCGAATGCATCGGCCCGGCGCAGGCCTCGGTCGATGAAGCCTGGCAATATGCGAGCGAGCGGATCGCCTTCGAGCGGCCGATTGCGCAGTTTCAGGGCGTCAGCTTTCCGCTCGCGGAAGCCGAAACCCAGCTCACGATGATGCGACAGCTTTGCTATTATACGCTGTCGTTGCGCGACCGTGGCCTTCCCCACACCGCGGAAGCCGCGATGTGCAAATGGTACGTGCCCAAGGTGGCCTGCGAGATCATCCACCAGTGCCTGCTGACCCACGGCCATTACGGCTATACCACCGACCTGCCGTTCCAGCAGCGCCATGTCGACGTGATGGGCCTGCAGATCGGCGACGGCACCGCACAGATCCAGAAACTCGTCATCGCCCGCGAGAAGGTCGGGCGAGTGGCGGTCCAGTACGCCAGGCAGACCTGAGGGCGCGCTATCGCCCGCCGAATGCCGCGTCGGCGACCGACGCCCGATCGATGCTCGACTGCCACAGCTTCGGATAGGTGACGCGAAAATCCTTCAACAACTGGCCGATCGGAGGATCGGCGAACCAGCCGCGATCCCGGACATATTCCATGTGGCGGTGGTTGCCGGCATCGAACTCGTGGAACAGCGCGTCGCTGCCGCCGTCGAAGATCAATTGCCGCACGCCGAACCGCGCGCACAGCTCGGTGTTGAAGGCGGGCGTGACCTTGAACATCCTGTCCTTGAGCCACAGCGCGACGTAGCCGTGATAGATGAACAGATCGGTTCCCATCAGCTCCGCAAGCTTCGGCGAATTCAGATGGTTGCGGACATCGGCAAATCCGACCGCCGCCGGAATTCCGGCAGCGCGCAAGGCTGCGGCCAGCAGGATCGCCTTCGGCACGCAATAATTCGACGGTTTTGCGGCGATCCGGCTGGCGCGATAGTCGTCCTCGGCGGTGCCGACATCGAACGGATTGTATTTGATCCGGTCACGTACCGCCTCGAACAGGCGGATCGCCTTGTCGGTCGCCGGCAGATCGGGCGCGCCCTGCAGGCTGCGTGCGACGAATTCGCGGACTTCGGCGGAATCGCTGTCGACAAAGGCCGTCGATGCCAGAAACCCGGGAACCCACTCGTTCGGCTGCATTGCCTGCTCCGCGGCCTGCCCATCGCCATTTATCTAACAAATGTTAGATTTGAAAGATAGAAGGCGCCATTGACCCAAATCGTCTCGAAGCGCTAGCCTCTCACCAGGGCCCGCCACGGCCCAAGAATTCGCAAGACATCCCATGAGTGATGCGCCGCAATATATCTGGACGCCGCCGTCGGACCTGGTGGCACAGAGCAATTTGACGGCCTTCCTTCGCGCCACCGGCCAGGGCGATTACGACGATCTCGCCGCCAAAGCGGACGCCGATCCCGCCTGGCTGATGGAGCAGGTTTTCAAGTTCTGCGACGTCCGGTTTTACCGGCGCCCCGACACCATGCTCGATCTGGCCGACGGTCAGCCCTGGGCGCGCTGGTGCGTCGGCGGCACCACCAACATCGTCCTGAACTGCATCGACAAGCATCGCGGAACCGCGGTTTGGGACCAGAGCTTCCTGGTCTGGGAAGGCGAAGACAGGCGCCAGCAGCGCTCGCTGACCTACGCTGAATTCGACCGCGAAGTCGGGCGGCTGGCACAGGGGCTGCGCGATCTCGGCATTGTCAGGGGCGACGTGGTTGCGATCTACATGCCGAATCTGCCGGAGACCTTCGTCGCTTTCTTCGCGATCCTGAAGCTCGGCGCCATCGTCATGCCGCTGTTCTCGGGCTTCGGCCCCAGCCCGATCCAGTCCCGTCTCAACCACGGCGGAGCCAAGGCCGTGATCACCGCAAGCGGCACCTGGCGGCGCGGCGTGCCGGCGCCGCTCAAATCGGTGCTCGATGTCGCGTTGGAGGGCTCGCCGACCGTCCGCCACGTGATCGTCGCCGATCGCGACGGTCTCGAAATCGAAACCCCGATGCGGCGGGGACGCGACCATCGCTGGAGCGATGTGGTTGCCCGCAAGGACGCTGGCATCGCCACCGTGGAAACTGCGGCGGAAGATCCGGCGATCCTGCTCTATACCTCGGGCACCACGGGCGAACCGAAAGGGTGCGTCTGGACCCATATCAGTTTCATCGGCTCGATGGTGACCCGCGACATCATCATCTGCGGCGACTTCAAACCGTCGGATCGCTTCTTCTTCTTCAGCGACATGGGCTGGATGGTGGGCGCGATGTGTGCCTGCATCCCAAGTTTCGCCGGCGGCAGCCTGCTGATTGCGGAAGGCACCCCGGATTATCCGGACAGCGGGCGATTCTGGCGCCTGATCGCCGATCATCGGGTGACCTATCTCGGGGTGTCGCCGACCATCGTCCGCAGCCTGATGCGCTATGGATTGGAGGTCGAGGACTACGATCTCTCCAGCCTGCGGATCACCACTTCCGGCGGCGAGGCATGGACCGCCTCGCCCTGGCTCTGGTTTTTCGAGCACGTCTGCAAGAAGAAGATCCCCATCATCAATATTTCAGGCGGAACCGAAGTCGGAGGCTGCATCTTCACCGGCACGCCAAATCACCCGATGAATCCCGGTTCGTTCTCGCGACCGGCGCTCGGAGTCGGCGCCGACATTGTCGACACGACCGGAAAAAGCCTGCCGGCCGGAACGGTCGGCGAACTGGTGTTGCGGCACGCCTCGATCGGTCTGACCAAGAGCCTCTGGAAAGCCGATGCGCGCTATCTCGAAAGCTACTGGAGCACGCTGCCCGGCCTCTGGGTGCACGGCGACTTCGCCATGCGCGGCCATGACGGCCTCTACTACATTCTCGGCCGCTCCGACGACACCATCAAGATCTCCGGAAAGCGCACCGGGCCCGCCGAACTCGAAGGCATCCTGATCGCGACCGGCAAGCTCGCGGAAGCCGCCGTGTTCGGGATTCCGCATCCAGTGAAGGGCTCGGCCATTGTCTGCGCCTGCGTGCCGATGCCCGATGTCGAGGGCAATAGCGGGCTTGCAAGCCTGCTGTCGTCGGCGATCGTCAAGGGAATGGGCGCCTCGTATCGGCCGGAGAAAATCCTGTTCGTCGACGATCTGCCGCGCACCCGCAACCTGAAGATCATGCGCCGGGTGCTGCGGGCGGTGCTCGAACGCAAGGATCCCGGCGATCTCTCCGCGCTGGCCAATCCGGAAGCCGTCGAACGGCTGCGCGAACAGCTCGACGCCAAATAAAGCGCGGACCAAGGCCGGGCGGATCCCGGCCCTTTCGGGCCTGCGGCCGTCAGATCGGGCAGTCCGGCGGGAATGCCGGCTTGCGCTTCTCGAGATGCGAGGCAAGGCCCTCGCGCGCCTCGGCGCCGGTGAAGCCCAGCATCTCCAGCGCGGTCGAGGTGTCGAACAGCGGTCCGTTAACCCGCAGCCAGTTGTTGAGGGCGTATTTGGTCCAGCGGATCGCGCTTTGCGCGCCACTGGCTAGATCCTCGGCGGTATCCAGCGCGACCTTCTGCAAGTCAGCATCTTCCACGCACAGCGAGACCAGCCCGATCCGCTCGGCCTCGGTGCCCGACAGCGGCTTGCAGGTCAAAAGGTAATACTTCGCTTTCGCCAGCCCGCACAGCAGCGGCCAGATGATGCAGGCGACATCGCCCGCCGCGACGCCGAGACGGGTATGGCCGTCGACAATACGCGCCGATTTTCCGCAAATCGATATATCGGCGAGGATCCCGACCACAAGGCCCGCGCCGACGGCGACGCCGTTGATCGCCGAGATGATCGGCTTGTTGCAGTTGATGACGTTATAGACGAGGTCCTTGGCCTCCTTCCAGGTCGCCATCCGCGCCTTCGGATCGTCCAGGATGCTCTTGATCAGTTCGAAATCGCCGCCGGCGGAGAATGCCTTGCCGGCTCCGGTGACGATGACGGCATTGATATCGGGATCGTCGTTGATGTCGCGCCAGATATGGGTGAGCTGGGTGTGGGTCTCGGCATCGACGGAATTATAGGTCTCGGGCCGATCGAAGGTGAGCCGCAGGATGCGCTGCGACGGATAATCGATCTTCAGCCTGGTGTAGGCGGCATAACGGTCGGACATCGCACTCCCCTTCTATTCTGGTTTTTCTGTTTGCGGGTTTGCCGTTGCGGGGCAACTCCGGCCGTTCGATCGCCTGCGCGCAACCGGTCATGTTTCGAACAGGCGTTAGAATTTAGATTTGATCGGAATATACCGCAAGCGTATAGTTCGCGAACCGTCGGCCGCAAACCACAACAAGAACCTCCCGGGAGGAAACGGCAAATGACAGGCGATTTCAACACCACGCCTTCGATGATCGCGGGCGCCGTTGCCACGGTCGGCGAATTGTTTCGCAACTGCGCGGAGATCCATTCAGGCTCGGCCGCCATCGAGTACCAGGGACGGCAGATCAGTTACGGTCAGCTTGCAAGCCGCGTCGACAGCCTGACCGCGGTGCTGGCAGGCCACGGACTTCGCCGCGGCGATTGCGTGGCGCTGCTGTCGCACAACCGTCCGGAGTATTTCGAGGTCGAGCTGGCGGCGGCCAATCTCGGCGTCATGACCGCGTGCCTGAACTGGCGGCTGTCGGCGCGCGAACTGGCCTACTGCATCGAGCTGGTTTCACCAAAACTGGTGATCGTCGAAGAACAGCTGGCAGGCGCCCTGCCGTCTGCCGCCGCCGACAACCGCAAGCTGATCGAAATCGGCGCGCAGTACGAAAAACTGTTGCAGCAACAGAGCGGTCGCCCGGCGCCGATTGTGGCGGAATCCGAGGACGGCCTGGTCATCCTCTACACCAGCGGCACCACGGGTCTGCCGAAGGGGGCGGTGATCTCGCATCGCGCGATGGTGATGCGGGCGCTGGTATTCACCTCCGAACTCGGCATTTCGCACCACGACAGCTTTGTGGCGTGGGCGCCCATGTTCCACATGGCGTCCACCGACCATGGTCTGGCGACGCTGCTGCGTGGCGGAACGGTTGTCATGATCGACGGGTTCCAGGTCGAGCCGCTGCTGGCTGCCGTGGAACGGCACCATATCGGCTGGCTGGTCCTGATTCCCGGCATGGTGGAGGCGTTTGCCGCGGCACTCAAGGCAGCAGCCACGCGCGTCAAGGGTGTCAGGATCTGCGGCGCGATGGCCGACCTGGTGCCGCCGCATGCCATCGCCGAAGTAACCGGGCTGCTGCAGGCCCCCTACCTCAACAGCTTCGGTGCGACCGAAACCGGATTGCCCCCCGCGACCCGGGCCCTGATTCCGGCCGGCCAAATTCCAACCCGCCTCTCCAAGCGGCAGAATGCATTCTGCCAGGTCAGGCTGGTCGATGGTTCAGACCGTGAAGTCGCACCGGGCATGCCGGGCGAACTGGCGATTCGCGGCGCGACGCTGTTTTCAGGCTACTGGCGGGCGGAGGAAACCAACGCGCGGGATTTTCGCGGCGGCTGGTTTCACATGGGTGACGTGTTCCGACGCAACGAGGATGGCTCGCTCGATTTCGTCGATCGCGCCAAGTACATGATCAAGACCGGGGGCGAGAATGTCTATCCTGCCGAAATCGAACGCGTCCTGATGAGCGATACCCGCATCACCGAAGCCGCCGTGGTGCGGACCGCGGACCAGAAATGGGGCGAGGTCCCCATCGCTTTCGTGTCCTGCCGCGATGCGGCGGTCACCGAGGCTGACCTGCTCGATTTGTGCCGGCGCGATCTCGCCGCCTACAAGCGTCCGCGCCAGTTCCGTTTCATCGATTTTTCGGAATTTCCCCGTTCCACCAGCGGCAAGGTGCAGCGGCACGAGCTGGAGGCGCGGCTCGCCAAGGGGAACCCATGACCCGGAACAGCCTGCGCGGCAAGGTCGCCATCATCGGCATCGGGATGTCGCCGGTCGGCAAGGTGCCCGGCAGGAGCCCGCTCTGGCTTGCCGCCGACGCCGCCCGGAAGGCGCTGGCGGACGCCGGCATCGGCAAGCGCGAGGTCGACGGCGTATTGTCGTGCCACGCCTTCGCCTCCCCGTTCCACCGCTTCAGCGTCGCCTTCAGCGAGTATTTCGGCATTCAGCCGACCTTCTCCAATACGCTGCAGGTATCCGGCGCAACGGCCGCGACCATGTTCAATATCGGCGCGGCCGCGATTTGCGGCGGCCTCGCCGATGTCGTGCTGGTGGTCGGCGGCGACAGTCTGCTGACCGGCCTGACGCCGGACCTCGCGCTGCGCTCGATGACGGAAAGCCGCGATCAGCAATATGAAATGCCGTTCGGCATTCCGGTTGCGAACACCTTTGCCATGACTGCCCACCGGCACATGAAGGATTTCGGCACCACGCCAGAGCAACTCGCCGAAGTCGCGGTGGTCCAGCGCCGCCACGCGATGCGCACCCCCGGCGCACAGCAGACCGCGCCGATCACCGTGGACGACGTGCTCAATTCCGGCATGGTGACGACGCCCTACCACAAGCTCGATTGCTCGCTGATATCGGATGGCGGCGCCGCCTTCGTCCTGACCTCGGCCGAACATGCGCGCGAACTCGGCGTGCAGAACCCGATCTACATTCTGGGCGGCGGCGAGTGCTACAGCCACGAGCATATTTTCCTGATGCCGTCGCTGACCTCGACCGGCGCGGTGGAGTCGAGCCGCAAGGCCTATCGCATGGCGGGCTACGGCCCGAACGACATGGACGTCGCCGGCATCTATGACTGCTTTACCGGCACCGTCATCATGATGCTGGAGGATCTCGGGTTTTGCCCCAAGGGCGAAGGCGGCCGCTTCGTCGCCGATGGCCAGATGACCTATGGCGGGCAGATTCCATCGAACACCCATGGCGGGCTGTTGTCCTTCGCGCATTCGGGAATGCCGGGATCGCTGTTTCATTTTCACGAAATCGTCGCGCAGTTGCGCGGCCAGTGCGGCGAGCGCCAGGTTGCGGGAGCGCAGCTCGGGCTGGTGCACAGCCTCGGCGCCGGCTTTGCGACCAACGCCACCACCATCCTGGGTACGGAGAACACGCTGTGATCTCCTCCGAAGACGCCATGAAGAAACCGCGGCCGGCGCCCGATGCGGATTCCGCAGCACTCTGGCGCGGCTTGCGCGACGGCGTGCTGCTGCTGCAGCACTGCGCCGATTGCGGCCATGTCCAATACTACCAGCAGGCGATCTGCCGGAACTGCGGCGGCGAAGATCTCGCCCACCGCCCGGCCAGCGGGCGCGGCAAGGTGCATTCCTTCAGCGTGGTCCACCGCGCACCCGGACCCGCCTTCAAGGCCGACGTGCCCTACGCCGTCCTGCTGATCGACTTGGCGGAGGGCCCGCGGATGATCAGCACCTACACCGGCGGCAGTCCCGAAGAGGTCACTTTCGACATGGACGTCGTGCTGGTCTGCGAAAAAATCAGCGACGATGTGACACTGCCGCGCTTCAGGCGCGCCTAGAGGACGTGCGCGGATCAGCTCTCCCTGCGCGCCCCGGGGGCGCCGGCGGTGCGCATTCCCAACCTCTGCCCGCGCGGGGAACACCGGCGGCCTATTTTCTAACAATTGTTCGATTTTGAGCCATTGCCAGATTGAAATCCGGCAGGCTTCTGCCTAAAGATGGCAGGAACAGCCGAACCGGCACCAAGACCGTTTTTCGAAAAACTGCCCGCCGGCAACAGGAAACGCCTCTCGATGACGCGGCGCCGGCGGGGAAGTTGAGCATGGACTTTGATCTCACGCACGAGCAGCGCCAGATCCTGGAATATGGCGACCAGGTCGCGCAGAAATTCGATCGCAAATACTGGATGGATTGCGCCGAGCGGCACGTGTTTCCGGACGCGCTTTACCAGCAGATCGCCGCCGACGGCTTCGTTGGAACCATGGTGCCCGAGCAATATGGCGGCGCCGGCCAGGGCATGGTGGAAATGCACCTGTTCCTGGAGGGATTGTCGAACAACGGAATTCCGCTGCTCAATCTGGTGGTCGGCGCCGCCATGAGCCTCGGCTTCATCGCCAAATACGGCTCGGAAGCGCAGAAGGCGCGCTATCTGCCTGATGCCTGCAAGGGCAAGACCCGCTTCTGCTTTGCCATCACCGAGCCCGACGCCGGCAGCAACACCATCCGCACCACCACGATGGCGAAAAAGCGCGGCAACCGCTTCGCGCTCAACGGCCAGAAGACGTTCATCACCGATGCCGACGGCGCCGACCATGCGCTGGTGGTGGCGCGAACCACGCCGCTCGATGAAACCCAAAAGAAGACCGACGGCTTCACGCTGTTTGTCGTGGACCTGAAGGCCAGGGGACTGCAGAAGCAGTACATTCCGGTCAGCATCCCGGCGCCGGAAACCCAATGGCAGCTGTTCTTCGACGATGTCGACCTCGGGCCGGAGGACATCGTCGGCGAAATCGACAAGGGTTTTGGCATTCTGTTCAAGAGCCTCAATCCGGAACGGATCCTGGTCGGCTCGATCTGCTGCGGCCTCGGCCGCTACGCGCTGAACCGCGCGGTCGACTACGTCAAGCAGCGCAAGGTCTTCAACGACGTCCCGATCGGCGCCTACCAGGGATTGCAGCACCCGCTGGCGAGCGCCCGCACCGACGTCGAAATGGCATCGCTGATGACCCTGAAGGCCGCCTGGACATTCGATCAGGGACGAGAAGCCGGCGAGTTCGCCAACATGGCGAAACTCGCGGCCGCCGACGCCGGCATCAAGGCGGTCGATACCGCCGTGCAGTGCCATGGCGGCAACGGTTTTACCAAGGAATACGGCATCTTTGATATCTATCCGCTGGTGCGGCTGTTGAAGACCGCGCCGCTCAACCGCGAAATGATTCTCAATTATATCGGCGAGCATGTGATGGGCTTGCCGCGCAGCTATTAGGGATCGCCGGCGATGGCCGTCATGAAATCCGACGTCTCCACCGCAAGCGACGAGTACCGCCGCAACCGCGAAGCCTATGACGCGCGCATCGCCGATCTGCGCGCGCGCCGCGCCGCCGCGGTGGTGGGCGGGCCCGAGCGGGCGCGGCGGCTGCACAAGGAGCGCAAGCAGCTGCTGCCGCGTGAACGGATCGTGGCGCTGCTGGATCCCGGCTCGCCGTTTCTCGAATTCTGCCAGCTTGCCGGCGAAGGCATGTACGAGGGAGTGCCGCCCGGCGGCAGCATCATCACCGGCGTCGGCATGGTATCGGGCCGCGCCTGCATGATCATCGCCAACGACGCCACGGTGAAGGGCGGCACCTATTACGGCATCACCTGCAAAAAGCACGTCCGCGCCCAGCGCTTTGCCTGGCAGCACCGGCTGCCCTGCGTCACCCTGGTGCAGTCCGGCGGCGCCAATCTGCCGGACCAGCCCAATATCTTTCCCGACGAAGGCCAGTTCGGTTCTATCTTCTACAACCAGATCCGGATGTCGAGCGAAGGCATCCCGCAGATCGCCATCGTTCACGGGCCCTCGACCGCCGGCGGCGCCTACATGCCGGCGCTGTGCGACGAGGTGGTGATCGTGCGCAATCAGGGCGCGATGTTTCTCGGCGGTCCGCAACTGGTCTACGCCGCGACCAAGGAGGAGGTCGGCGTGGAGGCGCTCGGCGGCGGCGACATGCACAGCCGTATCAGCGGCGTCACCGATCATCTGGCGGAAAGCGACGGCCACGCGATCGCGATCGCCCGCGACATCGTCGCCCATCTCGGCGAGATTCCCGCGCAACGCTGGAACGTGGCGCCGCCGCGGCCGCCGCGCTGCGATCCCGGCGAACTCTACGGCCTGATCAGCGCCGATCCGAAGGTGCCGACCAACAGCCGCGACATCGTCGCGCGCCTGGTCGACGGCAGCGAATTCCACGAATTCAAGCCGCTTTATGGCGACACCCTGATCACCGGTTTTGCCCGCATCATGGGATTTGAGATCGGCATCCTCTGCAACAACGGTGTGCTGTTTTCGGAAAGCGCGCTGAAGGCGACGCACTTCATCGATCTCTGCTGCAAGCGCAACATCCCGCTATTGTTCATGGCCGACGTGACCGGTTTCATGGTCGGGAGGGAAGCCGAGGAAGGCGGCATCTCCAAGCACGGCGCCAAGATGATCACGGCGATGGCCAGCGCCAACGTGCCGAAATACACGCTGATCATCGGCAATGCCTACGGCGCCGGCTATCTTGCCATGTGCGGCCGCGCCTTCAGGCCGCACGCGATGATGATGTGGCCGAACGGACGCTCCGCGATCATGGGGCCCGACCAGGCGGCAAATACCCTGGCGATGGTCAAGGACGAAGGCCATCGCCGCGACGGCACCAGCTGGAGCGACGAGGAGCGCGAGGCCTTTGCCGCGCCGGTGCGCAGGACGTTCGAGGACTTCGCCAACGCCTACAATTTCGCCCGCAACACCTGGTGCGACATGGTGATCGATCCGCTGGAAACCCGCAGCGTGATGGCGCTGCTGCTCGATCTTGCCGGCCGCCTGCCGCAGCAGGACACCGACTTCGGCGTGCTCAGAATGTGACGGCAGAGGATATCGCCCGGTGTTCAAGAAGATCCTGATCGCCAATCGCGGCGAAATCGCCTGCCGCATTGCGCGCAGCTGTCATCGGCTGGGCATTGCGGTCGCCGGCGTGCATTCCGCGGCCGATGCCCAGGCCCTGCATGTCAGGGTGATCGGCGAGTCCATCGAGATCGGCGCTGCGCCGGCCTCCGAAAGCTATCTGCGGATCGACGCCGTGATCGACGCGGCGAAAACCTCGGGCGCGCAGGCGATCCATCCCGGGTATGGCTTTCTGGCCGAAAACGCCGCGTTTGCGCGCGCCGTCGAGGCCGCGGGCCTGGTCTTCATTGGCCCGACGCCGGAGGTGATCGAGCGGCTCGGCGACAAGGCTTCCGCCAAGCGCGAGGCCGAGGCGGCCGATGTGCCGACCATTCCCGGCAGCAGGACAGCGAGCGAGGATGTCGCCGAGATCGCGCGGATCGTCAGCGAAATCGGACTTCCGGTGATGCTGAAGGCCGCCGCGGGCGGCGGTGGCAAGGGCATGCGCGCCGTAATGCATCTCGACGGCCTGGCCGGAGAAATCGAGTCGGCGATGCGCGAGGCAAGGAATTCGTTCGGACATGCCGGGCTGATCGTCGAGAAGCTGATCGCGCGCGGGCGCCATATCGAAGTCCAGATCGCCGGCGATGGCCGTGGCAATGTGGTTCACCTGTTCGAGCGCGAATGTTCGCTGCAGCGGCGTCACCAGAAGCTGATCGAGGAAGCCCCTGCCGCCAATCTCTCCGCCGCGCTCCGCGACAGCATACTCGAGGACGCCGTGCGGCTCGGCAAACGGCTCAACTATCGCGGCGTCGGCACCGTCGAATTCATCCTGAGCGGGGACAGCTATTACTTTCTGGAAGTCAATCCGCGGCTCCAGGTCGAACACCCCGTCACCGAGATGGTCACCGGCATCGACATCGTCGAAACCATGCTGCGGATCGGCGCCGGCGAGGGCCTGCCATTTGCCCAGGGCGAGGTCCGATGCCATGGCCATGCCGTGGAGGCGCGGATCTGCGCGGAGGACCCCGCCAACAATTTTCTGCCCTGCTCCGGGGATCTGGCTTATGTCCATTTTCCGGCCGATGGCATCCGTGTCGAGACCGGGGTCGAGACCGGCTCGACCGTGACGCCCTATTACGATTCGATGCTGGCCAAGCTGATCGCGCATGCCGAAACCCGCGACGCCGCGCTCGACCGGCTCAGCCGCGCGCTCGACGACACCTCGATTTTCGGCATCACCACCAACCAGGCATTTCTGAAGCGCCTGATCGGCCTGCCGGCGACGCGGAATGCGACCTTCCACACCCGGCTGATCGACGAGCAGATCGACCGGCTTGTCGACAGCAGCAAAGCTGCCGACACCGAGGCGCTGGCGCTGGGGGCCTATTTCTGGATGATCCGGCAGCGCCAGTTCGCGGCCGACAGCCCGTGGCAGTCGCGCGAGATGACCGGATGGCAGATGTCGGCCGGCGGCGACGGGCTGTCTCCGATCCCGATCCTGCATCTGGAAACGGCGGGGGCGAGCGCCGAGATCAGATTTTCTTCCCGCCAGGCCGACGGCAGCATGATGGTCGGCATCAACGACGACAAGCGGCTGGTCAGGCTGATCCCGCTTGAAGACAGCAGCTTTACCGCGGTGATCGGCGCTCGCCGCGAGACCGTCCGGATCCACCAGCTGGATCAGACCTTGTTCGTCCATGATCTCGGCGGCATCCACACAATGACCGCGATTCCCTACCTCAGCTATATCAGCGCGACCGCGGAGACCAGCGGCGAACTGCGCGCGCCGATGATGGGCATGATCCTGAAAGTCAACGTCGCGACCGGCGACAGGATCAAGGCCGGCGATGTCGCCGCCGTCCTGGAATCCATGAAGATGGAGCTGCGGATAACAAGCGAAACCAACGGCGTGGTCACCGCCGTCAACTGCCGGGCGGGTGAAACCGTCGAGCGTAACGCCATCGTGGTTGTGGTCGATCCGGACCGTCAGCCGTAGTCGAATTTCAGCGCAGGGAGGGCGAGCCCATGGATCTGAACCTGAAGGGAAAATCGGTCGTCGTCACCGGCGGCGCCTCCAATATCGGCCGCGCCATCGTGCTCGGTTTCGCTGTCGAGGGCGCCGCTATCACCATTGGCGACCTTGACGAGGCCCAGGCCGAAAAGGTCGCAGAACTCGCAAGGCAGAAGGGTGCGAAAAGCGTCCAGGCCATCAAGACCGACGTCACCGACATGGATCAGGTCAAGGCCCTGTTCAAGGCGGCGACCGACAAACACGGCAGCGTCGACGTGCTGGTGAACGGCGTGGGCTGGGACGACTTCATGTTCTTCACCCAGACCACGCCGGAGCTGTGGCAGAAGATCATCCAGATCAACTATGTCGGCGTGCTCAACTGCACCAAATGCGCGCTCGACATCATGATCCCGAACAAGACCGGCGCCATCGTCTCGATCAGTTCGGACGCCAGCCGCGCCGGCGAACCGCGCGAGGCGGTCTATGGCGGCGTCAAGGCCGCGATCAATTCCTTCATGAAGACCATCGCCAAGGAAAACGGACGCTACGGCATTCGCTGCAACGTGGTCTGCCCGGGCGTCACTTTGCCGCAAGGCAACGACGAAATCGGCAGCGCCAGCATGTGGACCAACAATTCCTTCTTCACGGCGGACCAGTACGACAGAATCGCAAAATCGTTGCCGCTGCGCCGGCTCGGCCGCGCCGAGGATACCGCCAATGCCGTGGTCTTCCTGGCATCCGCGGCGGCCGGCTATGTCACCGGCCAGGTGCTCTCGGTGTCGGGCGGATACACCATGATCGGCTGAAAACAGCGACAATCCGCCGAAATGACAGATGATGGAGCGCGCCATGCGATTGGGAAGTGTCGATTACGAGACCAGAGGCAGGATCGCCATCCTGACGCTCGATGAACCGAACAAGCTGAACGCGCTGAGCGCGGGAATCCGCAGCGGCATCCTGCAGGGCCTGAAAACCGCCGATGCCGATCCCGCGATCCGGGTCATCATCATCACCGGCAGCGGCGACAAGGCGTTCTGCGCCGGCGCCGACATCTCCGACTTCGATTTCGATCCCGAGAAAGCCCGTGCCTTCCTGATCGCGGCGCTGGAAGTGCTGGCCGCGCCGGAAAACACCCGCAAGCCGGTGATATCGGCGGTCAACGGCCTCGCCTATGGCGGCGGCTTTGAACTGGCGATGGCCTCGGATTTCATCATCGCATCGGACCGCGCGCGGTTCGCGGTGCCGGAAATCAAGCTTGGCCTGTTGCCGGGTTTTGCCATCGTCCGGCTGCAGGACATCGTCGGTCGCGCCAAGGCCAAGGAAATGAGCATCCTCGGCGACCCGATCTCCGCCGAGGAAGCCTGCCGCCTCGGTCTCGTACTGCGCGTGGTGCCGCATGGCGGCGTGCTGGCCGAGGCAATCGCGTTCGCGGAGCGGATCGCGTCGAAGCCGCGGTTCGCGGTGCAACTGGCCAAATCCTTCTACAACCGCGGGCTCGGCGGCGACGAGATGCGCCATGCCGTCGACGGCTTTCCGCTGCTTTTCATGCACCAGGACGCGCGCGAAGGCATCGCGGCCTTTCGCGAGAAACGCGAACCGAAATTCAGCGACAACTGAATGATGATGTCCGCAAGCCGGCGGCGGCATTTTCCCGCACCATTTCGACCCAAATGACGAGAGCCCGAGCGGTCATCCGGCTTGCATGAAAACCTAGCGTTCGTTAGCCTTGGCTGTCGATCGACAACAAGAAACGGCCGGCCTTCTATGGTCCGAGCCAGCCATCGACCGCGCGGGAGGAGACAGGTTGGTTCTTGCTGATGAAAACGCCGGGCCGGTGCTCGAATGTATATCCGTCGAGCGGCACTTCGGCGGCATCGTCGCGCTCAACGGCATCGACATGCGGATCGAACGCGGCGAGATATTCGGCCTGGTCGGCCCCAACGGCTGCGGCAAGACCACCCTCACCAACGCGATCACCGGATTTTATCCGCCGCAGCGGGGACGCATCCTGTTGAACGGCCGCGACATCACCGGCCTGTCGCCGCACTATATCGCCACCCTGGGAGTTGCCCGCACCTTCCAGAATCTGGCGCTCTTCAACGGCATGAGCGTGCTCGACAACATCCTCCTCGGCCGTCACATTCACATGAAGCCCAGCGTAGTGCGCACGGCGCTCTACTGGTTCCTGGCGCGCAGCGACGAGACGCTGAACCGCGCCGTGGTCGAGGACGTGATCGATTTTCTGCAGCTTGAAGGCGTGCGCGACGAACTGGTCGACGGAATTCCGATCGGCCTGAAGAAGCGCGTCGAACTGGCGCGGGCGCTTGCGGCCGAGCCGAGCTTCCTGATCCTCGACGAGCCGATGGCCGGGATGAACCAGGAAGAAAAGGAATACATGGCGCGCTTCATCCTGGATGCCCGCGATGAACGCAATGTCACCGTGCTGCTGATCGAGCACCACATGGACGTCATCACCGGGATTTGCGATCGCATGCTGGCGTTGAACTACGGCGCCATGATCGGCAGCGGCGTGCCGGCCGACGTGGTCGCCGACCCGCGGGTGGTCGAGGCCTATATCGGAGGGGCGCATGCCGTCCGCTGAGCAGCCATCGCCCTGGAATTTCGAGATCGACAGCACGCTGGTCCGCGTGCTGGCGCAGAATGCCGCGGCCTTTCCGCACCGCGTCGCGATGCGCGAGAAGACCAAGGGCATCTGGAAACAGACCACATGGCAGGAACTGCTGGATAGCGTGATTGGCTGCGCCGCGGGTCTCGAAGCATTGGGTTTTTGCGCCGGCGACGTCATGCTGGTGCTCGGCGACAACCGGCCGCGTCTCTATGCCGGCATGCTGGCCACGGGCGCGCTTGCCGGATATCCGATGCCGGCGTTCCCGGACGCCACCCTTGATGAAATCCGCCATTTCGTCCACGAGGCCGGCGCCCGTTTCGCGCTGGCCGAAGACCAGGAACAGGTCGACAAGATCCTCGATCTGCGCGCGCAAGGCGCGATCATCGAACATATCGTCTACGACGATCCGCGCGGGCTGGCCGCTTACGAGGCTGCAGGCCTGATCTCGTGGGACGCGCTGCAGGCAAGGGGCGCGGAACGGCTGGCGCGCGATCCGGAGCTGCGCAACGAGCTGATCGCACGCGCACCGCCCGAGGGCCCGGCGGTGTTCGTGCATTCGTCCGGCAGCACCGGCAAGCCCAAGGGAATCGTGCTGTCGCATCGCAACTTCCTGGCCGGCGTTCGCAACGCCTATCAAGCCGGCGCCTTCCAGTTCGGCGAGAGCATCCTGGCCTATCTGCCGATCGCCTGGGTCGGCGACTTCGCGGTGACGATGGGCGCCGGCATTGCGCTGCATTTCACCATCAACATTCCCGAGCGGCAGGAGACCGTGCTGCAGAACCTGCGCGAGATCGCGCCGACCTTTTACCTGGCCGCCCCGCGCAGCTGGGATAATCTCCTGACCACCATCCAGGTCCGCATGGAGGACTCCTCCTGGCTGAAGAAGCGGATCTGCGACTTCTTCATGGCGTCGGCCATAGCGGCCGAAAGGCGCAAGCTGGACGGCCATCCGCCCGGCCTCGGACAGCGATTCCTGAACCTGCTCGGCGAATGGCTGGTCTATGGACCGATCAAGGACCAGTTCGGCCTGACCCGGTTGCGCGGCGCCTTCACCGGCGGCGAAGCGCTCGGCGAGGACACCTTCATCTTCTACCGCGCGCTCGGCATCAAGCTGCGCCAGCTCTACGGCCAGACCGAAACCAGCGCCTACAACGCCATCCAAAGCCCCGACGAAGTCAGGCTGCACACCGTCGGCCGCCCGCTGCCCGGCGTGGAACTGCGGATCAGCGACAGCGGCGAGATCCTGGTCCGCTCCGGCAGCGTGTTCAGCGGGTATTTCAAGCAGGACGAGGCGACGCGCGAGAGCCTCGAGGACGGCTGGCTGCACAGCGGCGACGCCGGTTACCTGGAGCCCGACGGCCACCTCGTGGTGCTCGGCCGACTGTCCGACGTGGCGCACACCGCCAAGGGCGAGCGCTATATCCCGAACTACATCGAGAACCGGCTGAAGTTCAGCCCCTATGTCAAGGATGCCGCGGTGATCGGCAGCGGCCGCGACCTGCTGTCGGCCATCATTTGCATCGACAAGGAAGCGGTCGGCCTGTGGGCCGAACTGCGCGGCATCTCCTACATCTCCTATGCCGACCTGTCGCAGAAGCCGCAGGTGATCGACCTGATCGCCGCCGCGGTGAAGCAGGTCAACCGCGCCCTGCCGGACGGACTGCAGCTGCGCAAATTCGTCTGCCTGCACAAGGAGTTCGATGCCGACGACGGCGAGATCACGCGAACCCGCAAGATCCGCCGCAACGTGGTCGAGGAACGCTACCGGCCGGTGATCGACGCCATCTACGGCAACCAGGACACGGTGCTGATGCAGGCCAGGGTCGGCTACGAGTCCGGCGAAGTCGGCATCATCGAACGCACGCTGTCGGTACAGGGGGCCTGAGGCATGGACTGGGCGCTGCTGTGCGAATCGGCCGTCAACGGCGCGCTGGTCGGCCTGATGTATTCGCTGGTCGCGATGGGCATCGTGCTGATCTACAAATCGTCCTCGGTGCCCAATCTGGCGCAGGGCGCGATGACGATGCTGGGGGCCTACGTCGTGCTCGCCTTCGCCAACAATGCGGGCGCGCCGATGTGGCTCGCCATTGTGCTTGGCATCGTGACCATGTTCGGCATCGGCATGGCGATCGAGCGGATCGCGCTGCGCCGGCTCGCCGGCCGGCCCATCGTGATGATCCTGATGATGACCCTCGGCCTGGAGATCTTCCTGCGCGGCGGCGCGATGACGATCTGGGGCGGCACCGGGCGGCCGATGCAGCTCGGCATCAGCGATGCGCCGCTGTTCATCGGCCCGATGCTGATCAACCGCGCCTATGCGGTCGGCGCCGCGGTCGCCGTGGCGATGTTCGGCCTGTTCGCGCTGTTCTTCCGGACCCGGACCGGCGTGGTGCTGCGCGCCATCTCCGATGACTATACCGCGGCCTGGTCGGTCGGCATCTCGGTCGAACGCGGCGTGGCGATGTCCTGGGCGATGTCGGCGGTGGTTGCGACAGTCGCCGGCGTGCTGTGGGGCTCGGTGCAGGGCGTGGACCAGTCGCTTGCCCAGCTCCTGCTCAAGGGCGTCACGGTAGCCGTGCTCGGCGGGCTGGACAGCATCGGCGGCGCCCTGCTCGCCGGCATGCTGCTCGGCGTGGTCGAGGGCGTCGCATCCAGCTTTCTGGATTCCCTGCTCGGCGGCGCCAGCCGCGATCTGGTCGATGCCGCGATGCTGATCCTGACCATCCTGATCCGGCCGAACGGACTCTATGGCCGCCACTACATCGAGAGGATCTGAGCCGATGCTGTTCCGCCAGGCCGGGATCTTCCATACCGACTATGCTTCGGACCGCGCGCTGTTTCCGATCGCGGCCGACCGCTGCATGATCGGCCTGTTGCTGCTGTTCGGCCTTGCCGCGCCGCTAATGCTGAATTCGCTCTATCTCAGCAGCTATCTGCTGCCCTGGCTGGTATGGACCGCCGGCGCGCTCGGCCTCAATCTGATCCTCGGATGGGCCGGACAATTCCATCTCGGCTATGCGGCCGTCATGGGTATCGGCGCCTATGCGGCCGTGCATGCCACGCGGTTCGGAATCCCCTGGGAAATCGCCATCATCCTCGCCGGCCTGACCGCCGCCGTGATCGGCATCGGCTTTGCCTTCGCCGCGCTTCGCGTCAAGGGCCTCTACCTCGCGCTCTCCACCCTGGCCCTGCAGTTCGTGATGGACTGGACGATCTCCCATGTCCCGGCGATCAGCGGCGGTACCCAGGCCACATTGCAGGCGCCTGATATCCGGCTACTCGGCTTTCCTATCACGTCGGACGCCGGGCTCTATTACGTGGCCCTGGTCTGGTGCATCCTGGTGACATCGTTCATGCTCAATCTCGGACGAACGGCGCTCGGCCGCGCCTTGGTCGCGGTCCGCGAAAAAGACTATGCCGCTGCCGTGATTGGCGTAAACAGCTTCTACTTCAAGCTGCTCGCCTTCTCGACCTCGTCGTTCATCGGCGGCGTGACCGGAGCGATCCTGATCGGCACCTTCTATCACGCGGTGACGCCCGAACAGTTTTCCGTCGACGTCTCGATCCAGGCGCTCGCCATGGTCATCGTCGGCGGACTGGGCAGCATCATCGGCAGCTATTTCGGCGCCGCGTTCATCCTCTTGATGCCCGGCGCGATCAACAGCTTCATCTCATGGGCAGCGACCCGGTTCGGATTCTCGCTCGGGTTCGAGACGCTGGCGCATCTTCCGCAGGCGCTCTATGGCGCGCTGATCATCAGCTTCCTGCTGATCGAACCGCTCGGCCTCGGCAAGATCTACAACAATCTGCGCGATTACCTGCTGGTCTGGCCGTTCGGCTATGTGAAGAAATAGCGAGGGTTTCATGACCGCGCCGGCCGCCGCAAAGATACTGTCGCTCAACAATGTGGAGGTGGTCTACGACCATATTTCACTGGCCATCAAGGGCGTCTCGATCGACGTCCCCGAGGGCGGAATGGTGGCGCTGCTGGGCGCCAACGGCGCCGGCAAGAGCACGACGCTGAAATCGATCAGCGGCCTGCTCGCCGCCGAGCGCGGCGAAGTCAGGCGCGGCGAGTTGCGCTTTCTCGGCCGCGACATCGGCGGGCTGATGCCGCAGGAAAGGGTAAAGCTGGGGATTGCCCACGTGCTCGAGGGGCGGCGCGTGTTCGAGCATCTGACGCCGGACGAAAACCTGGTCGCGGCGTCGGCGGTGCGCAGCCGCCGCGATCTCGGCCGCAACCGCGAACAGGTCTACAGCTACTTTCCAAGGCTCTACGAGCGCCGCACCGTCGCGTCGGGCTATCTCTCCGGCGGCGAGCAGCAGATGCTGGCGATCGGACGGGCGCTGATGACCCAGCCCAAACTCCTGATGCTTGACGAACCGAGCCTCGGACTGGCACCGTTCCTGGTCGCGGAAATCTTCCAGATCATTCGCCGGATCAACCGGGATGAAGGCCTGTCGATCCTGCTGGTCGAGCAGAACGCGGTCGCGGCGCTCGAGATCGTCTCGCACGGCTATCTGATTGAGAGCGGCCGCGTGGTGATGCATGATACCGCCGAAGCGCTGAAACGAAATCCTGACATCCAGGAATTCTATCTCGGAGGCGCCAAGGGCCAGAACCTGCACGACGTTAAGCACTACCGGCGAAGGAAACGATGGCTGACGTAACCTGGCCGGCCGGCATCGCCCGACGACCACGCTAAACCAGAGCAGACAACAAGACCAAAACAAGTCCAATTGAACCCAGGGAGGATATCAAGATGAAGCTGCGATTGATCATGGCCGGTCTTGCATGGACCGCGCTCGCCATCATGCCGGCGGCGGCCGCCGATCCGATGAAATTCGCGCTCTGCTACGACCTCAGCAAGGCCTACACCTTCGTCACCCCGCAGGTCGCCCAGGCCGCGCGTGACTACGCCGACCTGCTCAACCTGAAAGGCGGCATCGAAGGCCACCCGGTCGAGATGATCGTGCAGGACCATGGCAACGAGCCGCAGCGCGGCATCGAATGCTACGAGCGGCTGAAACGCGAGGGCGTCATGGTGTTCGACATGCTGTCGACGCCGGTGTCCCGCGCGGTGCTGCCGCGCGTCATGAAGGACGGCAACGTCCTGATCCAGTCGCTGGCCGGCCGCGGCGATGCCGTCGACGGCGACGTCTTCAAATGGGTGTTCCCGATCGGACCGACCTATTGGGGCCAGGCCTCCAACGACATCGAATACATCAAGCAGAAATCCGGCGGCAGCCTGAAGGGCGTCAAGGTCGCCTTCCTCTATATCGACTATCCCTTCGGGCAGGAACCGATCGGGATCCTGAAGACGCTGGCCGCGAAGGAAGGGTTCGACCTGGAGCTGTTCCCCTATCCGCTGCCGGGCAACGATCAGGCCTCGGCCTGGACCCAGATTCGCCGCTTCGGCCCGGACTGGATCGTCAGCTGGAGCCTGTCGAACATGCATGTGATCGCCTCGCGCGAAATGAAGCGCAACGGCATCCCGATCGACAAATACATCGCCGTCAACTGGATGAACGAGGTCGATATCAACAACATCGGCGCAGATGCGGCCAAGGGCGTCAAGCGCGGCACCAACGTCGCCGGCGGGTCGAACCAGCCCTTGATCCAGGAGATCATCAAGGAGCTCTACGACAAGGGCAAGGGCAACGGCGACCGCAAGAACCTGGAGGACGTCTACTACAACACCGGCCTTGCGATCTGGTCGATCGCCGTCGAAGGCGCCCGGCTCGCCATCAAGAAGGATGGCTGGCCTTTGACGCCCGAGAAGATCAAGAACGGGCTCGAGAACATGAAGGACTACGGCGTCAACGGCCTGATGGCTCCCGTCACCGTGACGCCGCAGGATCACGGCGGCGGCGGCAAGACCCGGATCGAGATGTGGGACGGCAGCAAATGGGTGCCGCAGACCGACTGGATCGCCGCGTTCAAGGACGACGTCTGGACCGTGGTGAAGGCGCAGTCGGCGGAATATGCCAAGTCCGAGACGCAGAAATGAAATGAACGGTTCCCGGGCCGGATAGCGTTGGCGAAGCCGCCAACGCTATCGGTAGAGTAGCGTGAGTGGGGCGTTTCGATCGGTCGCACCGCCATCGGACGACGGCGTCGCAATGACGGAAGGATTCCCGGAACGGCGGCTGCTACCTCACCGCGGTTCCGCCAAGATTCCAGCCGCGGCCGGCTTCACCGAACATTTCGTGACCGGTCGCGGTCACCGCAATGGTATCCTCGAGCTTGATGAAGCCGCGCCTGGGATGCTTCATGGTAGTCTCGACCGACACGACCATGCCGGGCTCAAGGGGGCGGTCGGCATCGGTCGCGTCATAGCGCACGGGGCCGGACGCCGTGAGCCGCGGCGCCTCGTGGCTGACGAGGCCCATGCCATGGGCAAGGAACTCGGTATTGCCGTGCTGGCTGGTCTCCTTCAGCGCCCGTTCCGCCGCAACATAGATCTCGCCTCCCATCGCGCCGGGCTTGATCGCGGCGAAAGCCGCGCGCTGCACGGCTTCGATCTCGGCCAGCAGGTCCTTCAATTCGGAATCCGGCTCGCCCAGCACGGCCATGCGGGCGAGGTCGCCGATATAGCCCTGATAATTGCCGCCGGAATCCAGCGACAACACGTCGCCCTTCTCCCAACGCTGCTCCGACGGCGCGCGGTTGTGGCTGCGGCCTGACGCCAACAGACAATATTCGAAGGTCAGGCCACGCTTCACCTCGGCGACCCGCAGCGCTTCGAACAGCTGGCGCTTGGTTGTGCCGGGGCCGTGATGGGCGATCACATCCAGCATGGCCTCGGTCACCAGATCGGAGGCCGTGCGCAGCTTGGCGAGTTCGGCCGGTGTCTTCACCGCGCGCAGCCGCTCCAGCGCGAACAGGGCATCCTTGATCTCGCTGTCGGGAAAAGCGTCCTGCAACGCCTTGCCCGCGTCCATCGGCAGGAAGGCGGTTTCGACGCCGATGCGTTTTGCGGGCACGCCGCTGGCGCGGATCATTTGCGCAGCCGTCGCGATCGCGTCGACGCTACCATGGCCGGAGGTCTGCATCTGCGGCACCCAGGGCCGTACCACCTCGCGCTGATGCGTCTCCAGCCCGTGGCCGACATAGCCGGCCTTGTCGGGCGCGCCCTTGGCGTAGACCACGACCGGCAGATAGCGGCTGACGCCGAGCGCATCCATGTAGTCGAAGAAGATCGCGCGCTCGACGTCGAGCATGTACTGCACATTGTGCTTGGAGGTGACAAGCAGCACGTCGAGCCCGGCCTCCTCCATCAGCCGGTCAAGCTTGCCGGTGTCGAAGGGAATGGCCCGGGAGGCCGCTCTCGTCTGGACGCTGTCCTGCATGATGTGCTTCCTTGTTATTGTGCCGCGGCTTGGGGTAAAATCTAAGACGCTGTCGGGTGTGCCGCAACAGCCTCGCGCTTGCGGCCGAGCCCGACGGTAACGGTTCCCATCCCGTCGGCGGATGGCGACGATGTTCCCTGCCCGGCGGCCTCCAGCGCTAGCGGCCAACCGTGGGTTTCGACGCCGAACAGCGTGAAGGCGAGCCCGATCGCCAGCCCGCAGGCGGCTAGGAACAGGAAGGCGGGCGTCACCGCCTCGATGGTGGCCTTGGGCGTGATCAGGTTCGAGGTGCCGGCGATCAGTGCGAGGCACAATGGACCGGCGATCTTGCCGACGCCGTTGGCGGCTTGCGCGAGCCCCACGCCCCGCGCGCTCAAACGGACCGGAAACAACTCGGCCGAGTAAGGCGCAATATTGGCGAAACCGCCATCGAAGAACAACGCCGCCGGTACCAGAAGCACCACAAAGGCGGGATATCCGAACAGGGTCTTGTCGAAAAACAGTCCCGCCGCCCCCAGCGTCAGCGCGATGCCGTAGCCCATGATCTCGCCGCAGCGCCGCCGCCCGAGCCGTTGCGCCATCACCGAGAAAACCGCGCGTCCGATCATGCCGGTCAGGCTGATGATCACGAAGAGGTGCGCAACCTCGACCGCCGAGACGCCCATCAGGAGCGCAACGATGGTCGGCCCCCACAGGAACACGCCGTAATTCGCGGTGCTGGCGCCGAACCAGACGATCACCGTCAGCCAGACCCGCCGCGGCGCCTGCAACAACTCGCCAAATCCCGCGCGCCGCGGTTCGCCGAGCGCCGCCACCGCGGGCGGCGGCGGCAAGGTATCCGGCGCGACACCCAATGCCCGCGCAACGATGCGCCGCGCCCGTGCATCGCGGCCGTGCGAGACCAGCCAGCGCACCGATTCCGGCATGATCAGCGCAATCAGCAGCGCCGGCAGCAGCGGCAGGAAGCCGAGCGCGGCCAGCCCCCGCCAGCCGATCTGGTGCAGCAATGTCGCGGTCAACAGCGAGGCAGCGAGAATCCCGAGCGAGACCGGGATGACGGCGGCGCTGGTAACGAGGGTGCGGTGACGGGTCGGCGTGTATTCGACGATCAGGGGCACGGCGACGGAGGCGGCGGCGCCGACGCCAAAGCCGACGAAGAAGCGCAGGATCGTGAACAACACCCAGCTGCCGTCGGGAATCAGTGAGACGGACCCGGCGCTCAGCGCGCACAACGTGACCCCCGCGACCAAGAGCGCCTTGCGCCCGAAGCGATCGGCGAGCGCACCCCATGCCAGCGACCCCAGGATCGCGCCGACGCCGGCGCTCAACAGGATCAACGAGGTCTGCCCGAAAGTCAGATGCCATTGCGGCGCCAGCACCGCGACCAGGAAGCCGACGACAAAATAATCGAAATAGTCGAAGACGCTGACTGAGACACCGAGCGCCATGCTGATCCAGTAGCGGGCATCGAGCTGCGCTTTGTCATAGGCTGTGACGAGATCCTCCCCGAAATCCATCATGGTCGTTCTCCTCCACGAGATGTTTCTAGTTTTTGCTTTGCAGAAAGGCCGTCACTTCCGCCGCCACCGCGGCCGGATCCTGAATCGTGCCGACATGCCCGACGCCGGCAATGACCGCGGTCCGAGCATCCAAAATCTCGCCCGCCAGCGACAGCGTGTGCGCGGGCGGAATCAGGCGATCGTCGCTTCCCGCCAGCACCAGCGTCGGTGCCTTGATCGCATCAAGCGAAATCTCGATCGGCTTGGCCAGCACCGCGCCTCGGCGTTCCTTTTGTCCGGCATCGCGCTTGTTGGCGGTGAAAATGGCAAGCGCTTCCGGATGGGCTGCGATATAGTTTGGCGTGAAGAAATATTCGGCGAATGCCGGTAGGCTTTCCGGCAGGCGCGCGCGGAGCTCGGCGAATCTTGGAAAGCCTTCCGGATTGATCGAGGCAACGGGCACACCGACGCGAAACGTTGAGGCGAGCACCAGCCGGTCGATGCGCGCGGGGTGACGGACGGCCACCACCTGTGCGATCGCGCCGCCGAACGACGTGCCGAACAGATGGGCGCGGGCAAAGCCCAGGGATGCGATCAGCGCCGCGGCATCGTCAGCGAGTTCGCCCAGACCATAGGCCGCGGACGGATTGCGGGTGCCGCCGGAATCGCGCTGGTCACAGGCGATCACGGTGAAGTGCGGCGCCAGCGCAGCGCCGAACGCATCGAACATCGAATGGTCGGCTTCCGCGCCATGCAGCAACAGCAGCGGCGGTCCCCCGCCGCTGCGCTTGAAGCTGATCGAGATGCCGTTGGCTTCGATCCTCTCCATGGCTAGTTCAGCACGGTCTGCAGCGCGCCGGCGAGCTCGCGGGCGGGATCCTGCGGGATATAGGGCATCCGCCAGGCGACATGGCCGTCGGGCCGGACCAGCACCGCGCCGCGAAGGCCCATCTGGAAGCCGTCGGATGGATGCGCATTGGGCAGTTGCCGCAGGTTGAGCGGAATTTTAAGCTTGCCGGAAACGTCGCGGCCGGCTTCCAGCCATTCGCCGCCGAGCGGACCGGTGACGACGGTGAACTCCTTGTCGAACCAGTCCAGCGTCGAGCGCTTGCGCGCCATGTCGAGCCACAGATGCGGGAAGCGCCCGCCCGGACGATCCGAGGGAAAATAGGTGCGGGTCAGATGGCCGCCGCGCGGGGTGCCATCGGGGATCACCGCGCCTTCCTCATAGGAGAAGCCGAGGCCCTGGCCGATCGAGTGCAGATGATTGTCGAGGTCGTTGACCCAGAACCGGATGCGATCCTCGTTGCCCGACCGCACCGCGTCATCGAGGCGGCGGAAACGGATCATGTTGCCGTAGCTGAAATCGGCATTGGATTGCGCGACCGGACGACGCTCGACGTCATAGCTGTCGAGCAGTTTCTCCGAGGCCAGCCCCCGCAGCACATACACCAGCTTCCAGGCGAGGTTGTGGGCATCCTGCACGCCGGAGTTCAAGCCAAAACCGCCGGTTGGTGGAAAGCGATGCGCGGCATCGCCGACCACGAACACCCGGCCGTTGCGGAACTGGGCGGCGACCTGCTTGCTCATCCGCCAGATCGATCGGTTGAGCAGCGTCACCTCGAGGTCGGGCACGCCGACATGGGTGCGGATGATCTCGATGGTTTCCGCGTCGGTCCACGGCCGGGGCCGGTCGTCCTTTTCCTCGCCGATCTGCATCACCGACAGCCAGCGGTCGCGGCCGTTGGTGTTGAGAATGCCGGTGCGCCGCGGCACGTTCGGCTCGTCGCAATAGATCTGATAGCCGGCGGCTTCGCGCGTGATCGGAAAGCGTGAGAGGTCGGCGCGCCAATATTCGTTGAGCATCACCGCAAGCGTCGTCGGTCCCACCATGTCGATGCCGGCGCGGCGCCTGGTCTGACTGCCGGCGCCGTCGCAGGCGAGCAGATATTTGGCGTGCCAGAACTCGCTGCGGCCGCTTTCCTCGGCGCGGACCTCGCAGATCACGCCGTCCGAGACCTCCTCGAAGCCCATGAATTCGCTGGAAAAATGCACCTGAACGAGCTTGGAATCGGCGATGACCTTGTAGATCTCCTCCTCGACCGCATCCTGCGCGACCAGGGATTTCCAGGCTGGCGTCTGCCCGAGATTGGGCTCGGGACGCGAGCGGCTGATCTCGCGGCCGGCAATGCTCTCGACCTGCACGAACATGTCGGAGGAATCCTGCAAGCCGCGGTCGCGGATCGCTTGCTCGATGCCCCATTGGCGGAAGATTTCCATGGTGCGGACCCAGCAGCCGCGCGATTTCGGATGATCCGTCGTGGTCGGACTCTTCTCCACAATTATGGCGTCGATGCCGAAGCGATCGAGCAACAGCCCCATCGCCAGCCCGACCGGCCCGCCGCCGACGATCATGACGGATGTGCGGCGCGGCGTCTCAAGAGACGTGGCCATCAGCGTTTCCTTCCCGTTGCCTAGTTTTGCCGACAGGATGCGCGCATTTTGACATCTCACAAGAATATGTTTGATATGCTTCCTATCTCGTATCGAGATGGAGGCGCCGATGGATTTGCGTCAGCTTCGTTATTTCATCGGCGTGGCCGAGCGCGGCGGCTTCGGGGCCGCGGCAAGCGCGCTGAACGTCGCCCAGTCGGCGCTCAGCCGCCATATCAAGGAGATCGAATACGAACTCGGAGGCGCGCTGCTGACGCGCACCGCACGCGGCGTGGCGCTGACCGAGTCCGGCAAGGTGCTGCTGGAGCGCGGACGCTGGCTGCTCGGCATGGTCGACGACATCAAGGCCGAGGTGCGCACCGAGAACCGGGAGCCCGGCGGTACGGTGCGATTGGGAGCGCCGTCGAGCCTCGCGGAGATTTTCTATCCGCCGCTCGCCCGCCTCATCGCCGAACGCTTTCCGCGCGTGCAACTCGAATTGAGCGAAGGGTTGACGGAGCTCGCCTCCGACCGTCTGCTGCGCGGGCAGCTCGATCTTGCGATGGTCACGGGGCCGCAGCCAAACCATCACCTCGAATATGAAACACTGGCGGTGGAGCAGGTCTTCCTGATCGGACCGCCGCGCGATCCTTTGCTGAAGCGCGGCAGGCTCACGATCAACGAAGTGAAACGGCTGCCGCGTGCCGTCCTCCCACTCAGCCGCAATCCGTTCCCCGAGCAGGTTCCGTATTCGGTGCGCGTGGAGAGCAGCACGTCGATGAAGCGCATCGTCGCTTCGGGTCTCGGCTACGGGCTGCTGCCCTATTCGGGGATCTATCAGGAGGTCGAGGCCGGCCAGCTTTCGATGGCGCTGTTGCCATGGATGCGCGCCGAGCGCGTGCTCGCCCTGCCGCACGGGCGCCCGATCAGCCGTGCGACGCGGGAGACCGCGGCGCTGTTGAAGGAGATCTGCGGCGAGCTGATCAAGAGCGGCGTCATCCGCAGCGCGCCGCGCAAGAGTGCTCGCCAAGGGCGAAAATAAACCAAGCAAAGGCCGACTGGATTGCCGCGTTCAAGAATGACGTCCGGGTTTTCGCAGCCACCGCAGGCCAAGTTTGCGCCCCCTTTGGGGTGCTCGGCGCCTGACGAATCGGCATTCAGCCGTGATATGCAAACAGCTCGATCGGGTCGTTGAAGCCGCGGACCGGATATTCGCCGACGCGTTCGAGCGCGAAATCGCTTTCGACGAAGTCGGCGAAGGCGCGGGACAGCAGCACCGGCCTGCCCAATTGCTTGGTGAGGGTTTCGAGACGCGAAGCCATGTTGACCGCAGGACCGATCACCGTGAAATCGAGCCGGGCGCGCGAGCCGATATTGCCGTACATGACGTCTCCGACGTGGACGCCGATGCCGTAATTCAGCGGCGCACGGCCGGTTTCGCCGTTCTTTTCGTTGAAGGCAACCATGGCCTGACGGGCCTCGGTCACGGCATGCAGCAGATTGGCACAGGCCGACGGCTGGCTGAGCGGAAAAATGGCTAGCAGACCGTCGCCGATGAATTTCAGTATTTCTCCGCCATGTCGCGCGATCGGCTCCGACATCGCGTCAAAATAGCCGTTCAGAAGATCGATGACGTCATCGCGCGGCCAATTGTCGGAAATCCTGGTAAAATCACGCAGATCGCAGATCATGATGGCGGCGCGTACCGTCGTCCCGCTTCCGCGCCTGGTGGCGCCGGCCAGAATGAGCTCGCTGGCATGCGACCCCACATAGGTTTCGAGCAGCGTTCGTGCCAGCCGGTTCTTGATACGGATCTCGCTGACCAGCGCCAGAACCGGCAACAGCTTCAACAGGCCGGCAATATGGGCGTCGTCGAAACCTCCGGGCCGATCGGTTGCGAAGGTCACGATATGCCGCTTGCCGAGCGTATGGTACATCGGCCACGCGACATAGTCGGTCAGGCCGCTTGCCCGCATCTCGTCATACACGGCGTGCTTGCGGCCCAGCGAGGGATCGCGTTCGAGAATCTCGCGCACCTCGGTGGCACCGTCATGAATTTCGCTGGCGGGACTGCCGATGTATTCGGATCGCTCCCTGACATCGTAGTCGACCCTCGCAATCTCGGCTTCGTGCATCCCGTCGGCCCACATGATCCGGGCGCCAAGCCATTGCGGGTGATTGATCAGAACATGAAGCGTCGCCCGCTTGACGGGAATGCCGGCGCGCTGCAGCCGGACACACAGTTCGGCGAAAATATTGTCAATGAAGCGCATATCGCGAGTGTCGTTTATCAGCCAATGCGCAACATCGCTGTCAGAACAGGCGGTGACGGGATCGATGTCTGGTGGCGCGTTCATATATCCTGCTCCCGAGCTGTGACCTCGATCGACGGTATGGGATATGTCGTGTCCCGCCGCAACGACGTCAACGGGGACCGCCGCAATTTGCTTGCGCGCATTGGGGGCGAGGGTCGCCGCGTGTCAGGCGCCAGAGGACGCACCGGCAGCGCTGCGGAATGCCGAGCTAGTTGCCGAGCTTGATGCCGGCGTCCTTGATCACGCTTGCCCACTCCGGCGTTTCTTTGAGGATGACCGCGGTAAACTCCGCCGGCGTGTTGCCGACCGGCTCGAGGCCAAGTCCGTCGAACTGCTTGCGCACCTCCGGCAACGCCAGGGCCTCGACGGTCGCAAAGTGCAATTTATCCAGAACATCCTTCGGCGTGCCGGCCGGTGCGAGCAGGCCGAACCATGGCACGGCCTCGAAGCCAGGGAATCCGGATTCCGCCATGGTCGGCAGCTCGGGCGCCAGCGCCGAGCGCTTGATCGAGGTGATGGCCAGCGCGCGCAATTTCCCCTCGCGCGCAAGCGGCACCACGTTCACGATATTGGCGAACGACATCGAGATTCGGTTGGCGAGCAGGTCCGGCATCAATGCCGTGGTTCCACGATAGGCCACCGCCGCAATATCGACCTGCGCCATGTGTTTGAACAATTCGGCGCCCAGATGCTGCGACGTGCCCACGCCGGCATGGCCATAGGAAAGCTTGCCGGGCTCCGCTTTGGCGAGCGCCACCAGTTCCGCCACGGTCTTGACCGGCAACTCGGGCGGAACGGCAAGCACGTTGGCCGCGATGAATACCTGCGAGATCGGCGCGAGGTCTTTCAGCGGGTCGAACGGCAGTGTTTCATACAGGCTCGGATTGATGACCAGCGACGAGTTGCCGCCCATCAGCAACGTGTAGCCATCGGCGGTCGCCTTGGCGACGCGATCGGTGGCGATGTTGCTGCCGGCGCCGGGGATATTCTCGACCACGAACGGCGTGCCCCAGAGTTCCGAAAACCGGTCGGCGAGGATGCGCGCCGCAAGGTCAGGAGCCGTGCCGGGCGTGAAGCCGACCAGGATTTTCACCGGCCGGTTCGGATAACTGGACTCCGCCAACGCCGCCTGCGCCGCGAGCAGCACAGCCACGGCGGCGAACAGGTTTGCCGCGAGCTTCATCGTTCCCTCCCCGGTCCCGCATGCCCGTTTGCCCGGTCTTCGCCGTCGGACTTGACGGCAAGTGTCGCACCGGCGAGCCGCGCCTGCAAGGCGGCCCGGACCGTAGTCGGCCGCCGGTCGCCGCGACGCAAATGAGCGGGACCGTGGACTCGAAAAATCGGATACCTGGTCGACGTCCGCCTTGCGGCGGGATCGCTTGCCGCTGACGCCGGAGAAAATCAGGACGGCCTCGAGAGCATGAAGGGATGACTGCGTTTGTGCCGGGTTGGCAAAACGCTAACTGATCCAGCGCACGGCCCGCTCGAAAATCCCGATCGCGAACCGGTGGAGATATTTTCCTGTTTCCATCGAAGCCTGGCCGGCGCAGGCCCGGGCATAGGTCCCTTCATTGATGATGCCGAGCTTGTAGCAGGCAAGCACCTTGTACCAAGCTATTTCAGACACATCGCGCCCCGATTGGTGCGCATAATGTTCGACGAGTTCCCCGGCCTCCGGAAAACCGGACCACGGCGTTGCGCCGACCGTGCCCGCCGCCGGCCCCGAGGGGTCTGGCCAGGTCGCGAGCACCCAGCCGAGGTCCACGAGCGGATCGCCGATCGTAACCAGCTCCCAATCCACGATTGCCGCGAGTTCCGGCGCATCGTATCGAAACATGACGTTGGAGAGATGATAGTCGCCGTGGATGATGCTCGGCTCGAAATGCAGCGGGTGCCTTCGCTCGAGCCATTGCCCGACCTCGTGAAGTCCGGGAATGTCGCCGCCGCCCGGCCAACCTTCCAACGTGCCGTAACTCTCAAATTGCGACCGCCAGCGCCTGACCTGCCGGCTGAGGAAGTTGTCGGGTCTGCCCAATTCCTGCAGGCCAACCTTGACATGGTCTACCCGGCCGAGCGCTGCAATACCCTCGATCAACGACAGTCCCATGCGCCGGCGAACGGCCGGATCCGACGCATGCAGCGCCGGCATCCCGACGGTCGCGTTGAAGCCATCCACCGGCTCCATCAGATAAAAGGCGGCACCGAGAACGTTCTCTGAAGGACAGGCCGCGATCAGTTTGGGATGAGGAACCCTGGTGTCGGCGAGCGCGGCGAGAACACGGGCCTCCCGCCGCATCGTTTCGTTGTTGTTCGGGCGGGGATGCCGGGGCGGCCGGCGCAGGACGAACTCACGCGCGCCCCGGCGAAACCTGAGCAGAACGTTCTGCGTGCCGCCCTGCAGGGTGGTAACATCCTCGATCGGACCGCGTTCGATCTGCTGATCATCCATCCAGCGCGCCAGCGCGGCAAGATCGACCGCCTCGTGTCCCGGCGCTGTCATGTTGGCCCCAAGCGCATGCTAGATCGGCCGACCGGCCTGCTCCCAGAACGGACGTCGGCTGGCGCCAAGCCGGCGACATCAAAGCGCGTGGCTGATCGCCTCTTTGATCCGATTGAAGCGCCGATCGACAAAGACTTCGGTTTCCTTGTGCGTGATGATGTAAAGGGCATTGCGGCGGATGGCATCCACCACCATTTCGCCCACCGGTTCTACCGACAGGGTGCGCCCCTCAAGCGAACCGCTCTCCTTGTCGACATAAGTCGTTTGGCTGTTCGGTCCGCCGAGATCGGCGGGCCGGTTGCGGTAGCTTTCGTCGATGTTCGTCGTCACACGCATCGGACAGAGGACGGAAACCCCGATGCCGTCGTCGCGCAGATCCTTTGACAGACATTCGGCGAGCGACACCACGGCGGCCTTGGTCACGCTATAAGGGCCGAAGCTGCGGTTGCTGACGAGCCCGGCGAAGCTTGCCGTGAACAGAACATGCCCACCCTGCTTCTGCGCGATCATCCGGGGTACGAACGCCTCAACCCCGTGAATCGCTCCCCACAGGTTGACGTTGATGGTCCACTGCCAGTCGGCATGGCTCATGGATTGCGTTGGCCCGAACACCGCGACGCCGGCGTTGTTGAAGACGATGTGAACCGCCCCGAAACGCGACCATGCCTGGTCGGCGAGCCGCTCGACCGAGGACTTGTCGGCGACATCGGTGACGACGCCCTCCACCTCCGCGCCGTCGGCTTTGAGCGCAATCACGGCTTCGCCGAGTCGCTTCTGTTCGATGTCGGCAAGCACGAGCTTGACACCCTGGCGGGCGAGGCATCGCGCCGTGGCGAAGCCGATGCCGCTCGCGCCGCCAGTGATGACGGCGGTGCTGCCTTTGAGTTCCCGCATGGTCCTCCCCTGTCATTCTTGCTTCAGGTCATCCGGTAGCCGATCATCAGGCCGCCGAGATGACCTTCTGTTCTATCCGTTCGGCATATTTCGCGATGGCCGCATCGCGCAGCGCCGGAATATATTGGGTCGGGAACATCCCGTTGGTCCCGTGCCGCTCTCGCAGCAATTGTCGCGCCACCGTGACCTTGTGGACTTCGGTCGGACCGTCGGCGAGCCCCATATGGAAGCTCTCGATGACCTGTTCGGCGAAGGGCATGTCGGGGGTGACGCCGAGCGAACCGTGCAGGTGCAAAGCGCGGGCGGCCACATCGTGAAAGACCTTCGGCATCAATGCCTTGATGGCCGAGATATCCTTGCGGACCGCGAGGTAATCCTTGTATTTATCGATTTTCCAGGCGGTGCGCAGCACGAGCAGACGAAACTGTTCGATCTCAATCCAGGAATCCGCGATCTTCTCCTGTACCATCTGCTTGTCGGCGAGCCGAGATCCCTGGGTTTCCCGGCTCAATACCCGTTCGCACATCAACTCGAACGACTTTTGAACCTGACCGATCGTGCGCATCGCGTGATGGATCCTGCCGCCGCCCAGACGCGTCTGGGCAACGATAAACCCGCCGCCCCGGGAACCCAGCAGGTGATCCCCCGGTACTTTAACATTGTTGTAGCGCATATAGGCGTGAGCCGGCTCGCTATGCGAGCCTACCGACATGTTGCGGATGATCTCGATTCCCGCGGTCTCGGCCGGAACGATGAAGGTCGACAACCGCTGATATTCCGGCGCCGAAGGGTCGGTCACGGCCATGACGATGAAAAAGCTCGCGACATGCGCGTGCGAGGAGAACCACTTCTCGCCGTTGATCACCCATTCGTCGCCGACCAGTTCGGCGCGCGTGGTGAACACCTTCGGATCGGCGCCGCCCTGCGGTTCCGTCATCGAGAAGCAGGATACGATCTGGTTATCGAGCAGAGGAACGAGATAGCGATCCTTCTGCTCGGCGGTGCCATAATGAGCGAGAATCTCGGCGTTGCCGGAATCCGGAGCCTGGCAGCCGAACACGGTTGGACCGAACCGCGAGCGACCGAGGATCTCATTGATTAGCCCGAGCTTGACCTGACCGTAGCCCTGTCCGCCAAGTTCGGGCCCGAGATGGCACGCCCAGAGGCCGCGGTTCTTGACCTCGGCCTGCAACGGACGGACCAGGGCATTGCGTTTTGGATTTTCAACTTCGTAGGGAAAGCCGAGGACGTGATCGAGAGGCTCGACCTCCTCCTTCACGAACGCCTCGATCCAGTCCAGCTCCTTTTGAAATTCCGGATCGGTTTCGAAATCCCACGACATGGCGCCCCCAATTCAAGTTTTTGCTCCGGCAAATGAGCCAGCAAGGACCTGGCGGGTCCAATCGGAAATTTGTGCCGTGCCAATCCAGATCGGTTATGGATCAATTCGCTTCCGCCGCAGGCCAAATCCGGGATCGATTGCGGCTTCACCGCTCAACCGGCTGATCTCCTCGTCGGAAAATCCGAATTCCAGCAGGATCTCGTCAGTGTGCTGTCCAATGACCGCTGGGGCCGACTTCACCTCGGGCTTGGTCCGGCTGAAGCGAGGAGCCGGGCCGGGTTGAACGACGCCTTCGATCTCGCAGAAAACGCCGCGGTCCCGCATATGCGGGTGGCCCGGCGCCTCATCCAGGGAAAGAACCGGGGCAAAGCAGATATCGGTGCCTTCCATCAAGACACACCATTCGGCCTGCGTCCGCCTCCGGAAGGCGTCGGCCAGAACAGCCCGGAGCCTCGGCCAGTTGGCCTTGTCCCGATTGCGCAGTTCCGCCGCGTGCAAATCCAGCTTCTCGAGCAACAGGTCGAAGAACCGTTGCTCGATGGCGCCGATCGAGATGTAGCTTCCGTCGGCCGTTTCATAAACGTCATACCAGGGCGCGCCGGAATCAAGAATGTTGTCCGCCCTGCTCGCGCTCCAGAGACCAGCCTGTCTCAACCCGAAAATCGAGGCGCCAAGCAACGCTGCGCCATCGACCATGGCTGCATCAATGACCTGGCCCTTGCCGGAGCACCTTGCCTCATATAGCGCGGAGGCGATCCCGAAAGCCAGATACATCGCGCCGCCGCCAAAATCACCGACAAGATTGAGCGACGGAGCCGGTGGCCCGGACCTGCCGATCGCACCAAGCAGTCCGGTCAGGGAGATATAATTGATGTCGTGGCCAGCGGCGGCTGCGCCGGGTCCGGTCTGTCCCCAGCCGGTGATGCGACCGTAAACCAGGCGAGGATTGCCCGCCAGCAATTCGTCAGGCCCCAGTCCAAGGCGCTCCATGACACCGGGACGAAAACCCTCGATCAGCGCATCGCAACTGCCCGCTATGCGCTTCACCGCCGCGACGCCTTGCTTTGTCTTCAGATCGAGCGCGATCGACCGCCGCCCTCGGTTGATCACGTTGAACTGGCGGGGCATCTCGACCCCGAGGTCGATCGCCGACGGCCGGTCGAAACGGATGACGTCGGCACCCATGTCCGAAAGCATCATCCCGCAGAACGGCCCCGGCCGATCCCTGCCATTTCGATGATCCGCACCCCCGCCAGCGGTCCCATTGTTTCCCCGATTTCCGTCTTGTTTGCACTGCACTCACGCAGCCCCCACACTTCGCGAATATTGCAGTGGCCGGAACCATGCCAAGATTGCTTGCTTGATCGTCGTCTCGGAGGGTTGCCCCGGTCCAATACATTTTTCTCGCGATACCCATCCGGGTTGGTTATAGATCGGGGTCAGTTAGCTCGCCGCCGCCATCGAAATCGCGAGAAAAATCATGGATCTCGATGCAACCCCCTATCGGATCTTTGTCACCGTCGCCGACCAGCTGTCGTTCACCCGTGCGTCCGAGCTGCTCAACGTTTCGCAACCCGCCTTGTCGGCGCGGATCCGCGAATTTGAGCGCCGCTTGGGATTTGCGCTGTTCTCCCGGACCAGCCGGCGCGTTGAACTCACCGTCGAAGGGCGGCTTTTCCTCGGCAATGCCCGACGCATGGTGACGGAAGCGTCTTGGGCGAGCCAGGCCGCGCGCGAAATCCGCGACAATGATCTTCGCATCGGTGCGCCGCTCTACACCATCCATATTCCGAAACGCCGCCAGCTGATCGACCGTTTGTTCATGGAGCATCCGGACATCCGGGTTCGGATTTTCGACAAGAGCCATTCCCGCAATTATGCCGACCTGACCCGCAGGGAAATCGACCTCGCGCTGCATGTCGAGCCTTCCGATGTCAGCGCTGCCGAAATCGACGCCGTATCCGAAGCCGACTGGCCGGACGGCATGGAACGCCTGCATCTCGCCGAGATGCAGATCGCCCTGCAAATCCCGGTCGAACACCCGTGGTCCAAGTTGGACAGGGTGGCGGTCGAATCCCTGAAGAACCAGAAGATTGCCGTCATCAATCGTTCGCTTGGTGCGCCGCTCTCGGTGGCGCTCAGCCGATCGCTGCGCGAGGCAGGCGCCGAGCTGGTGCGGCCCCCGGAAGGACACCCGATCGCCGTCGAACGCTACGGACGACTGGCCCGCATTCCGGCCGTTACTTTGGGTTGGTTCGATGCCTCGCCGGATGCGAAGCCGAAAGATGTCGTGCTGCGCCAGATCGAAGGCATCAATCTGAGCACGACGCTGTCGCTGATACGCTTCCACGGTGAGCAACGGTCCGCCGCAGCCATGGTCTGGGAGATGGCGAAATCGCCCCGCGCCCGGAGCAGGACGATGCGCCCGCACCATCCCGAGTCCGGCATCAATGCCAGCGCCTGATGTCGCAGGGAGCTGGCAAAGACAAGCCTCAGTCCTGATTCGATCAGAAGCAAAGCGCTTTAGTGGATTGCGGCATACATGATCTTGTCTTCGGTCGCACTGGCGGCGTCGAACTCGGCCACGATGCGACCGAGACGGGCGACCAGGATGCGGTCCGAGATGCTCAGCACCTCGGGCAGATATGACGAGATCACCACGACCGCCTTGCCTTCTTCGGCGAGGCGGCGGATCTGGGCATGGATTTCCGGGATCGTGCCGACGTCGACACCGCGCGTCGGTTCGTCGAAGATCACGATCGAAGGATCCTGCACCAGCGATTTCGCCACTACCACCTTCTGCTGGTTGCCGCCGGAAAGCTCGACGATCTTCGCCTTGCGCTGCAACGCGCTTATCTTCAGACGCTCCACCCAACGGCCGGCCAACGTGTTGCGGACGAGCTTCGAGAGCAGGAAGCGCCAGCCGGCCTTGGTCGCCAGCTTGCCGATATAGATGTTGTCGTCCACCACCATGGTCTCGAAAAAGCCGTTCAGCTTGCGGTCTTCGGTGATGTAGGCGATTCCGTCGTCGATCGCCTGCTTCGGCACGCGGTAGCGTACCGGCTTGCCCCGCAGCTTGATGGTGCCGCCGTTGATCAGATTGCGCTTCAGGGCGCCGAAGATGATCTTGGCGATCTCGGTGCGGCCGGAACCGATCAGTCCGGCGATGCCGACGACTTCGCCGGCATAGATCGAGAACGACATGTTCTTGACCACCATGCCCATGGTGACGTTCTCGACCGTCAGGACCTTTTCTCCGCGGGTGAGACGGGCGCCGCCGCCGCGGGCGGCCTCGGCCGCGCGGGCATAATGCGTTTGCGTGATGTCGCGGCCGACCATGTGCCGCACCAGCTTCTCGCGGCTCATCTCCGCCGTCTTCGCAGTGACCACCAGCTTGCCATCGCGCAGCACGGTGACGCGGTCGGAAATCTGCAGAGATTCTTCCAGCGCATGGGAGATGTAGACGATGGCCACGCCGCGGGCGCGGAGATCCCGGACCAGGTTGAAGAAATGAACGATTTCTTCCGGGGTCAAGCTCGCCGTCGGCTCATCGAAAATGATGATGCGTGCCTTGTGGTAAACCGCGCGGGCGATTTCCACCATCTGGCGCTTGGCGGTGCCGAGCAGCGCCACCGGCGTCGCGGGATCGATGTGAAAATTGAGCGACTGCAACAGCTGCTGGGCCTGGATATTGAGGGTACGAAAGCTGGTGAGCAGCTTTTCGTTGCCGAGCTCGATATTCTGGGCTGCCGTCATGGTCGGCACCAGGCTGGTTTCCTGATAGACCATGCAGATGCCGGCCTTCAGCGCGTCTCCGGGCTTGTCGAAATTGGCAAGCTTGCCGTCGACATACAGCTCGCCCGAGGTGAGCTTGATCGCTCCCGCGATGGCCTTGCAGAGTGTGGATTTGCCGGCGCCGTTTTCGCCGACCAGGGCGTGGACTTCGCCGGCATAGAGGTCGAAATCGATCTTCTCGATGGCATGCACGCCGCCATAGATCTTGCTGCCATTGACCACGCGAAGCACCGGCTGCCCGCTGCTTGAGGCCGGCACGGCGATCCGCTCCGGGGCGATGAGAACCTCGGTCACCCGCGACCTCCCGAGCGGTCGAGCAGAACGCGGCCGCCGCCTTTTGACACGATCACCAGGCCCTGCGCGGTCTGGCAGGCGGACGTGATGCCGTGATAATGGCCGCCGACGCGGCTGTGCAGGCTCTGCACCACGTCGCCTTCGTCGTTGATGCGCACGAGCAGGCCGTAGGAACGCGGCGGCGCCCAGGGCTTCTGAATCCCGAGCGCCTTCAGCCCACCCCATTGCATCGGCTCGTGGCAATCCTCGCCGGATGTCAGCGACGGGCCGACCCAGTATTTGGGTTCGATGGTTCGCATCATCTCCTCGCGATAATCGTCTTCGCGGAGTACGAATTCGATCAGATGGGTTCGCACCGCAAAGAAGCCGAGCCAGAAGCCGCCGGCGGTGGCCCTGGCAAGGCGAGCCGGATAACCGGGCAGATTGCCGTTCACCACCGTCACCGCCCCGACTTGCTGCCCCTGCAATGGAACATGACTGACGCAATGGCTCCAGCTTTCAGTGAACCACAGCGTCTTTTGGTCCTGCGCAATGGCGAGGCCATGGGGATAGGCGAGATCGCGCAGCAAGACGGTCGGCCGGTCAAGCGCTGATCCGCAGCTGACCAACCGTCCCAAGCGGTTCTTCTGCAGAAGATCGGCGCACCAATCCTCCGCGACGTTGCGGCTGCTGCCGTTGCAGAGGAAAATGCTGCCATCCGGCGCCGCCGCGACACTGGTCAGGCAGTTGAGCGGCTGGTCGCCGGCCTGCCGGAGCCAGCTCTGTTTGCCCGCGCCACCCACGGCAACCAGACCATGGCCGGAAACGCACACCAGAAGGCGGCCGTCCGGATGAAACGCAAGCCCGCCGGCATTGCCCGGAAAATCCGCGAAAATTTTACGATCGAGATAGCCCTCCCCCGCCAGGCGCCACACTTTGTTGCCGCCGGAGACATAGAGCGCGCCGTCGGGACCCTCGACCACGTCATCGGCGTCCGCAATCGGTTCCCCAACCGGGCTGCAGGCATCCAAACGGTCATTTGGACTGAGCGCACCGTCCATCGAAGGAATCGCATGCTGCTCACGCATCGGGAAGATGATCTGCTCGACGTCTCGCCAAAAATAAGTGAAGAACCCCATGGACTAGCCTTTGTCGCGACGCTTGTCGCCCCAGTACGCTTCAAATCCCGACCACGTCGGATCGGCATCCTTCAACTTGATCCGCCCGACACGGTTGTTTTCCAGCCCGCCGAGATAAAGGTAGCCCTTATGCTCGCGCATCGAGGTCAGGGTGGAGTGGTTGACGCCGGTCGGATCCCAGTAGGACTCCAGCACTTCGCCGGTATCGGTGAATTTGAGAACGCAGCCATGATTGAGACCGGGGGCCAGCCATTCATCGATCGGCACCTGCTTGGCCATGCGCAGCCGGAAGCCGGGCTTGCGCATCGCAAGGTCGAAAGCCGGCGAGCGGATCCCCACCAGGGCGAGCCAATAGTTGCCGTCGGAGGCGCGGTTGATGTTGTCCACGAAGCCGGGGAGATGTTCGATCAGAAGCTCGAGTTCACCCTTTCTCGGTCCTTCGATCCAGTAGCGAAACACCTGGCACAGCGTCGTGCTTGCAATCAGAACCGAGCGACCGTCGTGGGAGACGCAAATTCCGTTCGGAAAGTGAAAGTGGTTGATGGCGGTCCAGGTCTTGTTGGTCGCCGGATCGTAAACGACGAGGCGGCCATTCGGTCGTCCTTCGATGATGTCGAGCGTATTGGTCGTCATCTCGTAACGGGTGGTGCAATCGCTGAACCAGATTTTTCCATCGGGACCGATGTCCAGATCGTCGGCCATGCGCAGCCGGCTGTCATCGTTCAACTTGTACCAGGTGCGGTTGGTCTCGTCGGTGATCTTGAATACTTCGCCGCCCGGCTTGACGCCGTAGACGCCCATTCCGGCGACCGCGACGATCAGATTCTCGTCCCTGTCGAACTGCATCCCGAGCGGCCGACCGCCGATATGGGCGAACACCTCGCGCTGTTGCAGGTTCGGTCCGGAGAAACGAATGATGTTGCCGTCCCGGGTGCCGCCGTAGACTCGATCCTGCCGGTCGAGGATGACGTCCTCGGGTCCTTCGACCTGGTCCAGCCCGATCGCTTCGGCCTGGAGCAGCCGGTCGTTCTGGGCGAACGGCGTGCCGCTGTCGCGCCGCAGCGAGGGGGCGGTGGCGAGCGTCACCTCGGCCGGGTTGACGTAGATCTTCTGCACCGCCTTGCCGCGGTTCTTGGCCCATTTGACGTCGATGCCGACGGCGACCAGCAAGATGATGCCGATCATGCCTGAAGTGACGTAGCCCGGGATGCCCATGCGGACCAGACCGTTGGTCAAGGCAAAGATGATGATCGCGCCGATCATCGCCCGCCATACGGTGCCCTTGCCGCCGGCAAGAGAAATGCCGCCCAGCACGACGGCGGTGAGCGCCTGGAATTCCCAGCCGACCCCTGTCCTGGAATCCGCGCTGGCCTGCCGCGCGGCGTAGAAGATGCCGCCGGCGGCACAGAGCGCGCCCGACAGCACGTAGGTCGCAAACAACATTCGCTCCACCGGGATGCCGGCATGGCGCGCGGCCTTGCGGCTGGCGCCGATCGCGGTGATGTGCCAGCCGTAGCGTGACCGGCTCAGAAAGACGTGTCCGACGATCAGCACCAGAATCAGAACCGCGGCGTTGATGGGAATACCAAGCACAAAGCCTTCGCCGAGATAGTCCCAGGCGTCGCTCTCGACCGAATTGGTCGCAAACACGGTAGCGTATTTCTCGCTCAGGATGTTGACCGAGGCGCGCAGGATGATCAACGTCACCAGCGTGGTGAGAAACGGGCGCGCCTTGATGTAGCCGATCAATATCCCATTGATGCCGCCGATCGCGATTCCGACCCCCAGGGTGGCGAGCGACACCAGCCAGACCGGCCATCCCATGACGAACAGAAAGAACAGCGCGGCAAAGTTGCAGAGCGCAAAGTTGGCGCCGACACTGAGATCGATGCCGCCGGCAATCAGGCAGAACGCCATCCCGAGCGCGACGAAGCCGAACTCCGCAAACAGCCGCATCAGGGACTGAAAGTTGTCGAAGCTGGCATATCCCGGGATGGTCGCCGCGAAATACATCAGCAGCCCGAACATCAGCGTGAACGGAATTACCGGCTCGAACCACTGCTTCATCAGCAATTCCGAAAGCAGCAGCCGGGGCGAGTAACTCGCCCGAAGCCGCTTCGAGAAACTGGTCGTATCAAGGGTTGTCATCGAAATCAGCCAGACTCCATCCAGAGCATCGCTCCCACCGCCATTCCGGCGGGAGCGGTAGTCCTTGCTGCCGCTACTTCGCCTTGGGTAACGCGAAGCAATTGGCGCCACTGGCGTTTGTCTTGTCGACCCAGACCGGAATCGTGAAATATGCCAGGTGCTGCGTGCCGGCCTTTACGCCGGTCTCCAGAAGCGTGACCGCGGCGGCTACCAGGTCATGCCCCTGCTCGGTCGACTTGTAGTTCAGGAACCTGGTGAAATTGCCCTGGTTGATCTGGTCGCAATCAAGCTGCGATCCCTCGCCTGAGGCGTAGACCTTGACCTGGTCGATCTTGCCGGCGTTGCGGATCGCCTGCGCGGCGCCGGATTCCATGATGCCCCAGAACCCGACGCTGGCGCAGAGATCCGGATGCTGCTGGATCACCGTGGCGGTGATATTCAGCGCGGTATTGGCGTCCCAATTGGCGGCCTGGTTCGAGACCACCTTGATGTTCTTGTCCTTGCTGAACACGTCCAGCATGGCGCCGACCTGGTCCACGCTCGCCGCAGCCGTCAACTCGCCCTGCACGATCTGCACCTTGCCGGACTTGCCGGAAGCAGTGCCACATTGGCTGACCACCTCATCGGCCAGCAGGCGGCCGACTTCGTGCCAGTCGGCGCCGACGAATGCGTCCGACTTGTAATTCGAGGCCATGTTGATCTGGATGACGTGCGTACCCTGGGCTTCGGCCCGCTTCATCTCCTTGGTCAGCAGCGTCACGCTGGGGTTCTGCACGATCAGCACGTCGACCTTGTCGTTGACCAGCGCGGTCAGCGCCTGCAGCTGCGCCGCACTGTCGAAATTGGGATCGCGGACCACGTATTTCATGCCGCGCCAGGCAGCCTCCTCCTGGACCATTCGGCCCCATTCCGCGGCAATCGGCGCCGCAAGCGTGATCGGCAGGTAGGCGATGGTCTTGCCCCTGACCGCCATGTCGTAGTCGGCGCGGAGTTCATGGGCGGCTTTGGTTCCACCCTCGTCCTGCGAAACCGCAACCGATGGCAGCGCGAGGATTGCGGCACAGGCGAACGCGATCGCGGTCCCCGCCAGTAATGGTCTACTCAGCATGATTTTATCTCCTCCTCGTTTGAAACAGATGATTTGCTGTTATTGCCGGCCAAGGCCGGATCAACCCATCAGTCGCCCTGACGCGCCGTCTCCTCGTCGCGGGGATGCAGCCAGTTGTCGAGCAGGATGGCCGCCAGCAGAACGACACCGCGGATGATGTTCTGAACCTCGCTGTTGACGTCCATGATGGTGAAGGCGTTGAGCAGCGTGCCAATCAGGGCACAGCCGACCACAACGCTGAATACGCTGCCGCGGCCGCCGATCAGGCTGATGCCGCCCAGTACGACGACGAGGATGACGTCGAACACCATGGTGCCTTGCGTGATCGACATCTGCATGCTGCCGGTGGTACCGATCCAGACCAGGCCGGCGAGCCAAGCCAGCAGCGCGACGATCAGATATTCGAGCACGATCAGCGGTCGCAGTCCGATGCCGGCAAGCCGAGCGGCCTCGGGATTATCACCTTGCGCATAGACGAAGCGTCCGACCGAGGTTTTGGAGAGGAACAAATGCATGGCGATAGCCGCAACCAGAAACACGACGATGGGCATCGGTACGCCGAGCAGCAGCCCCTGCCCCGGATAAAGCAGCAGCGGCGCATTCTTGGGGGCATAGACAACCCATGCGGGAGCGATCCAGAACGCCATTCCATAGATGACGAAGCTGGCTGCCAGCGTCACGAACAGCGGCGGCGCTTCGACAAAGGCGATGATGATTCCGTTGGCGGTCCCGATCAGAACGGCAATGAAAAGCGAGAGCAGAACGGCCCAGCCGATCGGCATTCCGTGTTCGATCTGGACCAGCGGGATGGACCATGCGGCAGCCATGATCGAGACCATGCTCAGATCGATACCGCGGCTGATGACAATCAGCCCCATTCCGAGACCGAGGATGCCCAGAATGGAAATGCTGCGTACCAGGTTGAGCAGATTGCTGATCGAAGAGAAGTCCCGCAGGGTGAAACTGAAGACCACCAACAGCGCCAGCGTCAGCAACAGTACAATCTGCTCCTGCGAAGGTTTCTTCAGCAGCTGCCCGAACAAACTGCCGACGGCTCCACGCTCCCTGTCAGCCGACGCATCCAACGCCATGGCAATCGCGCCTCCCAGAATATTCTTGTGCTCGGCTGGTCACCCGCTTCGCTTGGCTTCATCGTGCCCCGGCGCGGCTTCCCTAGCAAGCCCGAGTTGCCGGCTCTTGAACCAGGCCTTGAAGATGATCGTTCCGGACATGGTCGGCGGGGCGTGCCCGCGGCTCGCGGTCGCCGGATTCCCGGGCTTGATGTCGAGGCCGCGGTCGCGTACCAGCCGCCACGACGGCGCGACGATCGAATGAATCCTGCTGTCGATGGGCTGCGGCCCGCATCTCCGCTTCCACCGATCGGCGCCCGGTCGAACTGAAGATATCAACGCCGGCGCGCCAACCGACCGGACAGGCGCGACCGTCCATGCTGCGGCCGGAGCGGGAAGACCGCTCATCGACCGCAACGGCTGTTCCCACCATCGTTTACTTCCAACCCTGTCGACGTTTCTTGCTTTGGCTCGCCCGACCGGACGGGGCCCGCCAATCGCCGGCTGGCATCCTCGTCCGACGTTTCGGATCGACCAGCCTCTTCGCGAAAACTAGGCCGCGCCGCTGCGGAATGTAAAATAGAGGACTTTGATTGTGGCGATAAGCTTTGGTTATGGATCTTCGCGTCGCGGTCAAATTGCGAAATTCTGGTCAACGGGGATCAGAGGATAAGGCCCCCGTCGACGACGATGGTCTGACCGACGATGTAGGAAGCCAAGGGCGATGCGAGAAACAGAGCCGCACCCGCCATGTCGGCCGGCGTCCCGAGGCGCTTCATCGGGATGCTTTTGATGGCGCCTTCCAGCCGTCCGGGATTCGCCGTGGTGACCTTGGTCAGCTTGGTATCGACCAGACCGGGCGCGATGCCGTTGACCCGAATGCCGTCCCCGGCCCACGCCTCGCCCAGCGTGCGGGTGAGACCCACCGCGCCGGTCTTGGAGGCGTTGTAGGCCGGATTTCCCTTGGTCGAATGATAGGCGGCCGTCGAACTGACGATGATGAGCGAGCCCTTGCTGGCCTTCAGCATTTGATGAAACTTCGCACTGCAGGCCATCAGGGACATCAGGTTGACTTCCAGCACCTTGCGAAATCCGCTCATTTCAAACTCGCCGCGCTGGTAGATCACGGTGCCTTGCGCAAGTACCAGCACATCGAGCCGATCGAATGCCGGCTTGAACGTATCGAGCGCGGTAGGGTCGCTGACATCGAGCCGGGCGTAGTGCAGGCCTTCGAGATCGGAGCCTTGCTCGCCGGAGTAGTCATTTGCCGAGGTCCGCGTGCCGCAGACATGAACATCCGCCCCTTTGGCGCGAAACGCCTGCGCTATCCCGTTGCCGATGCCGCTGGAGCCGCCGACCACCAGCAGTGTCTTGCCTGCGAAGTTCAGCTCATCCATGTCGCTCTCCCATTGAGGTCGATTGCATAAATCATTTGACCTAAATCCGACGTGAGGGGCAGGATTGTCAATCATGAAGCATGCAAGCACCCGCGACTTGTTTGAAGCTCGCGGCGCGCCGGCGGTTTGGGCATCGAGCTTTCGACGGGATCGGTGTGCGCGACATCGTGCTCGCCGCGGGCCAGCGCAACAGCGGTTCGCTGCATTATTATTTCGGGACCAAGGAAAATCTGGCGCGTGAACTCGTGGCCGATGGCGCCAAGCTGATCGACCAGCGCCGCAATATCTGGCTGGACGACATCGAGCGCGCCGGCGGTCCGCGAAAGCTTCGTGAAATTGTCGAGGTCCCGGTCTGGCCGTCGATCGGAAAATCAGACAAGTCGTTCGGCAATCGGCACGGATATCATCATCCATAATATGTCCGGCCCAGAACCAAGAGGGGGCGGAAACGACGCATCGGAGTGCACTCAAATTCCGCTGCAACGGCCCGGCGAAACCGGATAACGGCTCGACTTCATCAGGTTATGCGATCTTTGGCTGGGGCGGGAGGATTCGAACCTCCGCATGGTGGAATCAAAATCCACTGCCTTACCACTTGGCGACGCCCCAACAGACTGCCTGGAATGCGGCGGGACGGGCCGGCGCGGATTCCCTTTGGCAACGCCGGTCTATAGAGAGAGATGCGCCATTTCAACCGGCTGGAAGCGCGAATTCGCCCTGAATCGGGTGCAGGGTCCGGCCGCCATCGTTCCCGGCGTTTTTTACCGCCAACCGCGCCGGGTTTGGCCGCAAAATCGGTCACCTCGCCACCCCGTCGGCCGCGATTCCGCCCCTTGCAGAGTTGAGAGATCGGCGGTTTCGTGGGAAGACGGCAACCGGTTGCCCCGATCCCCCTACAAGCGAGACACGGCCATGACCTACCGCGCGCCGATCAACGACATGCTATTGGCCCTCAACCATGGCGCGGGCCTGCAGGCCGCCTTGAATGCCGGCCATTACGGCGATTTCGACGCCGACATCACCGCCGCCGTGCTGGAGGAAGCCGGAAAATTCGCCAGCGAGGTGCTGGCGCCGCTCAACCGCATCGGCGACGAAAACGGCATCACGCTCGACGACGGCAAGGTGACGACCGCCCCGGGTTGGCCCGATGCCTACCGGCGCTGGACGGCGGCCGGCTGGAACGCGGTCTCCGGACCGGAAGCGTTCGGCGGACAGGGTCTTCCGCTCGCGGTCAACGCGGCCTGCACCGAAATCTGGAGCGCCTCCAATCTGGCCTTCGGGCTCTGCCCACTTTTGACGCTGAGCGCGATCGAGGCGCTCGACGCTCACGGCAGCGACGAACTGAAGAAGATCTATCTGGAAAAACTGGTGTCCGGCGAATGGACCGGCACCATGCAGCTCACCGAACCGCAGGCCGGCTCCGATGTCGGCGCGCTGCGCAGCCGCGCCGAGCGCGCCGCCGACGGCAGCTACCGGATTTTCGGCAGCAAGATCTTCATCACCTATGGCGATCACGACATGACCGATAACATCGTGCATTTCGTGCTGGCGCGGTTGCCGGATGCCCCCGCCGGCACCAAGGGCATTTCGCTGTTCCTGATCCCGAAATTCTTCGTCAACGCCGACGGCTCGCTCGGGGCGCGCAACGACATCCATCCGAGCGGGATCGAGCACAAGCTCGGCATGCATGCCGCGCCGACCTGCACCATGACCATGGGCGATAATGGCGGCGCCGTCGGTTACCTGATCGGCGAGGAAAACCGCGGCATGCATTGCATGTTCACGATGATGAACCAGGCGCGGCTCGGCGTCGGTCTGGAGGGCGTCGGCATCGCCGACCGCGCCTATCAGCAGGCGCTGGCGTTTGCCCAGGAGCGCCGCCAGGGCCGCGCCGCGGGCAAGACCGGCAGCGGTTCGGATCCCATCATCGTGCATCCCGACGTCAAGCGGATGCTGATGCAGATGCGCGCGCTCACCGCTGCGGCGCGCACGATCTGCTACGCCACCGCGGTGGCGCTGGATGTCTCGGTGCGCGCGCCCGACGCCCAGGTGCGTGGCGACGCCGCGGCCCGCGGCGCGCTGCTGACGCCGATCGCCAAGGCGTTCTCCACCGACATCGGCAATGAGGTGGCCTCGCTCGGCGTGCAGATCCACGGCGGCATGGGCTTCATCGAGGAAACCGGCGCCGCGCAGCATTTTCGCGACGCCCGCATCACCCCGATCTACGAGGGCACCAACGGCATCCAGTCGATCGATCTGGTGACCCGCAAACTCGCCGCCAATGGCGGCGCGGCGGTGTGGGCGCTGCTCGGCGAACTCACGGAGATCGTGATCCGGGTCGAGACCTCGAACGATCCGGCGTTCGGCACCTGCGGCGCCAAGCTGCGCGACGCCCTGGTCTCGCTCGACCGCACCAGCCGATGGCTGCTGGAGCGCGTGACCTCGGCGCCAAACGATGCGCTGGCGGGCGCCACCCCTTACTTACGGCTGTTCGGATCGACGCTGGGCGGATGCATGCTGGCCGGCGAAGCGCTGGCGGCTCGCGATTCCGGCGACGGAACCGGCGATGCCTCGCGCTATGTCACGCTGGCGCGATTTTTCGCCGAGAACATCACGGTGCAGGCGGCGGCCCTGGAACGCGCCGTGATCGACGGCGCCGAAGCGGTCAACGCCGCCGATGCGGTGTTGCTGGCCTGATTCTTCGCAGCATTGTGGGGCACGCCCCGCCTCCACATTGTACGTCAGCGCCCGCGAAAGCGGACGCATTTGGGCTGCATCGGGGATCATGTAGGATGCGGTCCGCCAACTCGCCAACGGCGGCCCTGCCGCTCGTTTCAAGGATATGGCAATGACCGGGCACCTCATCGTCAGCGACGAAGACGCCACGCGGGTGATCGCGCTGCAGCGGCCGGAAAAGAAGAACGCGATCACGCAGGAGATGTATCGCGGCATGAGCGATGCCATCGACGCCGCGCAGGCCAACCCGACGATCCGCTGCATCATGATCGCGGGCGGCCCGGGTGCGTTCACCGCGGGCAACGACCTGGAGGACTTTCTGAAGGACGGCACTTCCAACAGCGATACGCCCCGCGCCTCCAACGCCACCAAGTTGCTCTATTCGCTGGCGCACAACGCCAAGCCGATCGTGGCCGCGGTCGACGGCATCGCGATCGGCGTCGGCACCACCATGCTGTTCCATTGCGATTACGTCGTCGCCAGCAGCAGGGCGACGTTCTCCACGCCCTTCATCCATCTCGGCCTGGTCCCGGAAGCCGCCTCCAGCCTGCTGATACCCCGCGCGATCGGACACCAGCGTGCCTTCGCCATGCTGGTGATGGGGCGCACGGTCAGCGCCGATGACGCCCGCGCCGCCGGTTTCGTCAACGCCGTGGTGGAACCCGGCGGCACCGAAACCGAGGCGCGCAAGGTGGCGCGCGAGATTTGCGCGTTGCCGGCGGAAGCGGTCGCGATCTCGCGGAAACTGTTAAAACTGCCGCCCGAGGATCTGACCCGCCGGATCGACCAGGAGAGCCATCTGTTCGGCGAACGGATGGGCTCGGCCGAGGCGGTCGCCGCCTTCAAGGCGTTCTTCTCGCGCAAGAAGGCTTGAGAGTCAGGGCTTCGCGAAATCGTTGCACTCGGGCGCTACGATCCAATCATGAAACATCCGCTTTCGCCACTCGTTGCCGCCGTGCTGCTGCTGATCGCGCATGGCCCGGCCTCGCGCGCCGTGGCCCAAGCCGCCCCCGTCGAGCTCAGAATTCTCGCCATCAACGATTTCCACGGCAACCTTCGGCCGCCGGCCGGCGGCATCCGGATCACCGATCCCGAAGACCCCACCCGAAAAATCGCGGTGCCGGCCGGCGGCGCCGAACAGATGGCGACGCTGGTCAAGCAACTGCGGGAAGGCCGCAAGAATACCATCTTCGTCGCCGCCGGCGACTTGATCGGCGCCAGCCCGCTGCTTTCATCCATGTTCCATGACGAGCCCACCATCGAATCGCTGTCGATGATGGGGCTCGAGATCTCTTCGGTCGGCAATCACGAATTCGACCGCGGCAAGGACGAACTGCTTCGGATGCAGAATGGCGGTTGCCATCCCACCGACCAATGCCAGGGGCCGCATCCGTTCACCGGTGCGAAGTTTCATTACCTGGCCGCCAGCACGGTCGAGAAGAGCTCCGGCAGGACCGTCTTTCCTGCGTACGAGATCAGGCAATTCGAGGGCATTCCGGTCGCCTTCATCGGCCTGACGCTGAAGGGCACGGCCGACATCGTCTCGCCGGTCAGCGTTGCCGGCCTTGAATTCGAAGACGAGGCCGCCACGGTGAATGCGCTGGTGCCGGAGCTGAAAGCGCGCGGCGTCGAGGCCATCGTCGTGCTGATCCACGAAGGCGGTTATCCGACCGGCGACTACAATGAATGCCCGGGCATTTCCGGAGCCATCGTCGACATCGTCAGGAAATTCGATCGCGCGGTCGACGTGGTGATCAGCGGCCATACCCATAAGGCCTATAATTGCGAGATCGACGGACGCCTGGTCACCAGCGGCGACAAATACGGCACCATCGTCAGCTCGATCGATCTGAAGCTCGATCCGGCGACACGCGATGTCGTCAGCGCCAAGGCCGACAACATCATTGTCCGCACCGCGGTCTATGCCCGGGATCCCGAACAGACCGCCTTGCTTGCCGCCTACGACAGGGTCGCCGCACCGCTCGCCAACCGCCCGGCGGGGTCGATCACCGAAGCGCTGTCGCACACGCCCAACGATGCCGGCGAGAGCACGCTTGGCGATATCATCGCCGATGCCCAGCTCAACGCCACCGCCGCCGCCGCCGATGGCGGCGCGGTGATCGCCTTCACCAACCCGGGCGGCATCCGCGCCGACATTCCGAAGCGGCAGGACGGCGTGGTTACCTACGGCGACATCTTCGCCAGCCAGCCGTTCCGGAACCAGCTGGTCACGCTGACGCTGACGGGAATGCAGATCAAGGACATGCTCGAGCAGCAATGGGTCGACCCGAAGCTGACGCGGGTGCTGCAGGTCTCCAAGGGCTTCAGTTACGGCTGGGACGGCGCCAAGCCTTACGGCGCGCACATCATGGCCGACCGCATGTCGCTGAACGGACAACCGATAGATCCCGCGACGAGCTACCGGGTGACGGTGAACAATTTCCTGTCGGTCGGTGGCGACGGCTTCAGCGTGCTCAAGAACGGCAGCGCGCCGCAATTCGGGGTCTATGACGCCGACGCCTTGTACGGCTATTTCCAGGCCAATAGCCCGGTCCGACCCGGCGCCGCCGGTCGCATCTTGCGGGTCAACTGAACGGCAAAGCCCGGCCTGCGGCATGGCCCTTTCCGAACCGGCGCCAAACCCCTAGATTAGCCGCTTCTCGCAAGCGCGCTTGGTGCGCCAGGGTATTGCATGACCACGCTTCTGCTGACGCATCCGGCATCCCTCGAGCATGCCACGCCGCCGGGACATCCCGAACGCGCCGACCGGCTGCGCGCGGTCGGCCAGGTGCTCGGGGAAAGCCGCTTCGACCGGCTGGTGCGCGGCGAAGCTCCGCAGGGCAGCCTGGATTCGGTCGCGCTCTGTCACAACGAGCATTACATCGGCGAACTCCGGCACATCGCGCCGTCGAGCGGCCTGATCTATCTCGACGGCGATACCTCGATGTCGCCCGGCACCTGGGAGGCCGTGCTGCGCGGCGTCGGCGGCGCGGTCGCCGCCACCGATGCTGTCATGGCGGGCACCCATCACAATGCGTTCGTCGCGATACGCCCCCCCGGCCATCATGCCGAAATCAACAAACCGATGGGCTTTTGCTTTTTCGACAACGCCGCCATCGCCGCCCGTCATGCCCAGCGCAAATACGGAATTTCCCGCGCCGCCGTGGTCGATTTCGACGTCCATCACGGCAACGGCACCCAGGATATTTTCTGGGCCGATTCCACCGTGATGTATTGCTCGACCCACCAGATGCCGCTGTTTCCCGGCACCGGCGCCCGCGGCGAGCGCGGCGAGCACGACACCATCGTCAACGCACCGCTGGCCTCGGAGGATGGCGGCGCGCAATTCCGCGCCGCGTTCGAAAACGCGATCCTGCCGCGCTTGCGCGAATTCCGCCCCGAGCTGATCATCGTTTCCGCCGGCTTTGACGCCCATTACCTCGATCCGCTGGCGTCGCTCAATCTCAAGGCGGAGGATTTCGGCTGGGTCACCCGCAAACTGATGGATGTCGCCGATTCGAGCGCCGGCGGCCGAATCGTCTCAGTGCTGGAGGGCGGCT
>Ga0182030_10000287_pt1 | contig 89656 bp, 88 predicted proteins | sample 812S3MmetaG_FD_121299 | JGI IMG/M metagenome (GOLD analysis project Ga0182030, IMG submission 121299) | Permafrost microbial communities from Stordalen Mire, Sweden - 812S3M metaG (Illumina Assembly) | ecosystem: Environmental > Terrestrial > Soil > Wetlands > Permafrost | place: Sweden... | reverse complement strand
GTTTTTTGCACGGTAACGGGTTCCGGCTGGTCGTACCGGTGAGCGCATAGGCTTATGATGGGCCTTCGGCCAAAACGCCTGTGGCGTTTTTTGCACGGTAACGGGTTCCGGCTGGTCGTACCGATGAGCGCATAGGCTTATGATGGGCCTTCGGCCAAAACGCCTGTGGCGTTTTTTGCACGGTAACGGGTTCCGGCTGGTCGTACCGGTGAGCGCATAATGACGGCCGAAAATGGGACCGGGTAAGGAGGAAGATCAGAATAAAAGTTGTTCACCCTCTTTGCCCGGCTTTTTTTTGCCCAAATGTTCGTAGGCCCTGGCCGTTACTTCCCGGCCGCGGGGGGTGCGCATGATGAAGCCTTCCTGGATGAGAAAGGGTTCGTAGACTTCTTCGAGCGTGCCGGTCTCTTCTCCCACCGCCGTGGCGATGGTCGTGATCCCAACGGGGCCGCCCTTGAATTTTTCAATGATAGTCGACAAGATCCGGTTGTCCATTTCATCCAAGCCATGTTCGTCCACATGTAGCGCCCGCAAGGCATGCTGGGTGATGCCCAGGTCGATCACGCCGTTGCCCAGTACCTGAGCGAAATCCCTGACCCGCCGCAGCAGTCCGTTGGCGATGCGGGGAGTGCCGCGGCTTCTGCGCGCGATCTCCCAGGTGGCATCCGAGGTGATCTTTGTCTGCAAGATACCGGCCGAGCGGAGGATGATCTTTTGCAGTGTCTCCGCGTTATAGTATTCAAGCCTCGACTTGATACCGAAGCGGGATAGCAGGGGGGCCGTCAGCAGGCCGCTACGGGTGGTAGCGCCGACGAGCGTGAAAGGGTGGATGGTCAGCTGGATGCTGCGGGCGTTGGGGCCGCTGTCGATCATGATATCGATGCGGTAATCTTCCATGGCGGCATACAGGTATTCTTCGACGACAGTGCTCAACCGATGGATCTCATCGATGAAAAGCACATCGTTGGGGCCGAGATTGGTAAGGAGGCCGGCCAGATCGCCCGGTTTTTCAATGACCGGACCGGAGGTCTCTTTGATGTTGACGCCCAGCTCATTGGCTACGATCCTCGATAGCGTGGTCTTACCCAGGCCGGGAGGACCATGAAAAAGGATATGATCCAGGGCCTCTCCCCTCATTTTGGCTGCCTTGATGAAGATCAGCAGATTTTCGATCAGTTGGGGCTGGCCGGCAAATTCTTCGATGGCGGCCGGGCGGATATTATTCTCAAACTCTTTGTCTGCGGGAGTCAAAGCGCTTTTATCATTGCTGAGATTGAGATTTGGATTGGCCATGCGGCAAAGATATCATATTGGCGTCAAACGGTCAGGCAGCGGACGGTAAATCCGCTGCGGAATGACGACATTTGCGCCTGAAAAGCTAAACAATATGTACTCTCCCGGAACCGGTCAAAAAATAGAATCGGGCTATCTGCAAAAAGCCATTTCGTACGATGCCTACAAACGCTTGTTAGAGGATCTGCTGAGCGCCGGCAAGACGACCGGTCCCCACCAATCGGAGTCCATGGTACATTATGCCCAGCTGAATCTGCAACGGATGCATCGCCTGGAGAAAACGATACAGGTGCTGCCGGCGGTGGCCACACAATTGTCGAGTGTCGACCGGCCCCAGACATGGCTGGTGCTGACGGAAGGCTGGTGCGGGGATGCGGCGCAAAGTCTGCCGGTGAAAAATGCCCTGGCCGAACTGAATCCCCTGATCAGCCTGCGCCTGTTGTTGCGGGATGAGAACCTGGAATTGATGGACCGCTTTCTGACCAATGGGGTCAGCCGGAGTATTCCGAGGCTGATCGCTGTCGATGCAGTCACGAGTGAGGTATTATTCACCTGGGGACCACGGCCTGCAGCCCTTCAGGAGTCCTTTGAAGGAATGCGGAGTGAAGGTCTTCCCTTCGAGGTCATCAAGGAAGAAATACAGCGCTGGTATAACCAGAATAAGACGGTAGCGATCGAACAGGAACTCGCGGCGCTCGCGGCCGGAACCGTTCAGGGCTGAGTGATCGCTGGCCTCAGGGCTGACGCTGCCACAGTACATCGGCAAACCATTTCTTCGAATCCATGAAAGAATGTACGGGTTGAAATCCAGATTGCGCCGCCATTTGCGCGATTTCCGCTAAAGCATATTTTTGCGAAATCTCCATGTACAAAGGCTCATATTCCCGGAAGGTAAATGTCATTTCCCCGATATGCACTTCCTGCGCGATGCGGCTGATCAGATAGCTCCTGCAGGCGCCGGTGCCGGGGTCATAGACCGGGTAGTGCTCGAATTGCTCCACATCAAAATCGGCGCCCAGTTCACGGTTGATGCGGCGCAGCAGGTTGAGGTTAAAGGCCCGGGTGATACCCTGGCGGTCGTTATACGCATCGAGGATTGTCTTCGGATGTTTTTTCAGGTCGAATCCGATCAGCAAAAGATCCCCGGGCTGCATCCGGTCATGCAACTGCCGGCAAAAGAACGTCGCCTGATGCGGGGTCATATTGCCAATGTTGGCGCCCATGAACAGGACGACCTTCCTGCCCGTCGAAAAAGTGCTGACCTGCTGCATCTTTTCCATGTATTCGCCATTGAGCCCCTGCATGCGAATGCCAGGCACAGTAACAGGCAAACGGTCTTCCAGCCAGCTAATAACATTCGACGAGATATCAATGGGATAATACGTGAACGGGGCTTTTTCTTTCTGCAATTCCTTCAGCAGGAACCAGGATTTGGTAGCATCTCCGGGGCCCAGCTCGATCAGGTCGAAAGAGGAGTTGTCCTCCTGGAAAAGGCCGGCCATCTTTATCGACTGGTGCTGCAGGATCTCCATTTCAGAGCGGGTAGGATAATATTCCGGCGAGGCCATGATCTGCTGAAAGAGCTTATCTCCTGCCGCATCGTAAAAATATTTGGACGAAAGGTGTTTATTTTCCGCCTGTAATCCGTCTATCACATCCTGATAAAAAGTGGAGGGCCTCCGAGCGGTTAGGTTAAGGGAAGTTGCTGACAACATAGCATTATTTTATGGTTAGACACTAATAAAAAACGGACCTCGCTTGGAACTTCGCCCGAACATCGTTCCTCGTTCGGCCTCGTTCGTGACCTTCGCTTCGCTTGGTCACTTTGCAAGCCTTATGCCAGTAAATTGCCACCTCAACGGCGGGTGGAAAAAATTACGGTAAGTACTGCGACTATGATCAGCCGGAGTAGCTACAGACGCACCTCTCAGGACCATCTGGCTCACCATGAACTTACCGTTATATTCCCCCACGGCGCCTTCTTCCTTTTTGAAGCCAGGATATGGGAGATAGGCACTCTCCGTCCATTCCCATCTTTTCCCCCATCGGAACCCTCCGGCTGCGGCCTCCCATTCCCACTCCGTAGGCAATCGGCACCCCTTCCAGGCAGCATAGGCCACCGCCTCGTAATAGCTGATGTGACAAACCGGCTGCTCTTTAGCCGGCAGCCGCAGACCGGCCAGCGTATACTGGTACCACTGACCTTCGATGAAATGCCAGTACAGCGGGGCGGTGACGGAATGAGTCTTCACCCAATCCCACCCTTCTGCATGCCAGTAGCTAAAATTCCTGTAGCCGCCGGCCTCCATAAATGTAAGATATTCCTCATTGGTGACAAGGTCAGCCGCGATCTGGAAATCATTCAGATATACCTTATGCCGGGCCAGTTCGTTGTCGAAACAGAATCCATCTCCCTGATAACCTATCTCATAGAGCCCGGCAGGGACAGAGAGAAACCGGCAGCCGGCGGAAGCGCCGGGGCTTTGGGTTTGATTGCCGGACGCCAGCGCATCGAGGTCCCCGCCTGACCCGGGTTGAGGCGGAGGAGGCCCTTCATCGATATCATGATCCGACCAGGCCGGAAACAGCGGATTATGACCGAGGATATACTTGATATCGGTATAAAGTAATTCCTGGTGCTGTTGTTCGTGGTTCAGTCCGAGGATAATCAGCCGCTCCAGCTGCTCATCCGGGCCGGCTGTTATCAGGTCAGTCATTTTTTCGTCTACATATTTACGATAGCTATAGACTTCATCCACGGAAGGACGGCTGAGATTGCCCCGGTCAGTACGGACCACGCGGGCGCCAATGGTCTCGTAGTAGCTGTTGAAGACGTAGTTGTAATCCGGGTTATAAGGCCGGTAGTCCGGCTGGTGCTGCGTCAGTATGAAGGCTTCCCAGAACCAGGTAATATGGCCCAGGTGCCATTTTGGCGGACTGACATCGCCGACAGGCTGTACGACATAGTCCTCTTTCTGCAAGGGTCTGCAGATGGCTTCACTGGCGGCCCGGACCGCCCGGTATTTTTGTAATAGGTTCATCGCTTGTCTGTTTTAAGATAGCCGGCAAGATCCGATATAGTATGTATACCCAATTGTTGTGCCTCTCCGCGGCGCATCATCAGGGCATAGCCATTGTTGAAACCGATGGGATCCAGCCACTCGAGATCATATACGGTTTCGAAGCGGCGGCGGACGTAATTATACACGCTGTCCCTGTTGCCGGCCAACCGCTGGCTCTCCGCGGCGGGAGGATGGAGAATGGCCAGCAGTGCAGTGCCGGTGTATTCGGGATAGCAATCGATCTGGTGATTGATCAGGGCTTCGAAGCAGATCTTCGTTCCACCCAGCCCTGTCTTGCTCTCGACCTGCAGGTCGGTATACCCGCGGATCAGGAAGGCATAGATATCCGTCAGGATGTATTGTTCGGGAAAGATCTTCGAGCCCAGCCGGACGACGCCCTTGCTGCCATTGCGGGCGGGTTGGTACAGGCCCCGGGAGACCAGGAATTCGCGGGCACATTCTTCGGGAGACTGGTTGAGGTATTCGACGCGGTAGTTGAGCGCCGTCATGACGGAGTCATTGATCTGTCCGGCCAATTTGTTGAGGACCGGGGCCAGTTCGGGATAGCGTTGCAACACGTCCCGCCGGATGACGGGAGCGGCGTAATAAGGCGGAAAGATCTTTTTATCGTCATCGAGTACGACCAGGTCGTAAGCCTTCAGCCGACCGTCGGTGCTATAGCCGCTGATGACGTCCAGCTTGCCTTTGTAGATGGCCTTATACATGACGGCGTCGCTGATGACGACGGTACGGATATGAAGGCCGTATACGGATTGCAGGCCGATGTCCCCGTCCCTCCTGCCCATGAATTCCGGCGTGAAGCCGGCCAGCAGGCGGCTGCCAAAGCGCATGGGCAACACATAGAATGAAGAGAGGCAGACGATGATCAGTGGCAGCAGGGTGAGGACGACCCTGCGTTGGGCAGCGCCGGTGCGTTGCAGAAGAGAGAGCAGGAAATCAAGCACGATAGCCAGCAGTGCGGCGGGGATCGCGCCTGCCAGGATCATGTTAGTATTGTTGAGGGCAATTCCGCCGAAGATGAATTCTCCGAGGCCGCCGGCGGCGATATAGGCGGCCAGCGTACCTACTCCAACATTGATCACGGTAGCGGTGCGGATACCGGCCATGATGACCGGAAAGGCCAGCACGAGGTCGACCCTGAACAACCGCTGCGCCGGCGTCATGCCCATGGCGACGGCGGCTTCTTTGACGCCGGGATCTACACCACTGATCCCGGTGTAGGTATTACGGATCACCGGCAACAGCGAATAAAGGAACAATGCGGCGATGGCCGGCAGTGGGCCGATGCCCAGCAGGGGGATCATGAAACCCAGCAGGGCAATGCTGGGGATGGTCTGCAGCACACCGGCTATCCCCAGCACGAATCCGGCCGCCGCTTTATGTCGGGTGATATAGATACCTAGTGGCAGGCCGATGAGGACGGTGATCAGCAGCGAAGTAAAGGTCAGCCCGATATGCTGTATGGTTTGCTGCAATAGCTTGCCCGATTGCTGATGCATGAATTGCCAGAGGCTTTCGGATTGGTCCATCAGTGCTGTCTTTTCCTGAAGTGATCGAATGCCCGGATGAGAGCAGGATAATCGGTCGCACCGATCCTGCCGGCCTCCAGTTGAAAGCGTTGTTCTTCAAAGAAATTGCGGGCGTAATCACCGGCAGGCTCGAAGAGTAATTCGTCGGGTGTCCCCTGCTGCACGATCCTTCCTTTGTCCAGCAGGACGATCCTGTCGGCCAATTCGAAAGCTTCCTGTACATCGTGCGTCACGAGGACGATCGTTTTCGATCTCAATTCGTCCAGCTGTTTAAAATCCTTCCTGACGCTGGCCCTGGTAATCGGGTCCAGTGCGCCGAAGGGCTCGTCCATGAGCAGTACGGGCGGATAGGCCGCCAGTGCCCTGGCTATGCCTACCCTTTGCTGCTGGCCTCCGCTAAGCTCATGCGGGTAGGCGGAACGGTATTGATCGGGCGGCAGGTGCAGTTTTTCCAGCAGGTCACTCACCCGGGCGGCCATCTTTGCCTTGTCCCATCCCAGCAGGCGAGGCACGGTGCCGATATTTTCTTCGATGGTGTAATGCGGGAACAGGCCGGTATTCTGGAAAACATACCCGATCTTTTTGCGGAGGTCTTCGGGGCGCTGATCGACGATCCGATGGCCATTGATCCATATTTCGCCCGAGTCAGGTTCAAGGAGGCGATTGATCATTTTGAGAAGGGTGGTCTTACCGCAGCCGCTCGTGCCCAGGAACACGATATTCTCGCCTTTATTGACCGTAAAGGAGACATTGTCAACGGCCTTATGGGTGCCGAAAGTTTTGGTTATATTTTTGACGACGATCATTTTGCGGCGGCTTGCCCGGTTGTCCTGGTTTTGCCGTGTTTTGCCGTGTTTTGCCGGTTGCCTTCCCTTTTACACTTTTCCAAAGAGATTGTTTAACGCTTCGGCAAATGTGGGATGGGCGAAGATGGTATCCCGGAGGGTATCAACGGTCAGTCCGCCCATCATAGCCATTTGCAGGACGCTCATCAGTTCACCGCCGCCGACGGTGAGTATGGCAGCCCCCAGGATTGTCCTGTCATCGGCATTCACGATGGCCTTTATCATTCCCCGGGTTTCACCGTTCTCCTTAGCCCTGGCAATCCAACTGGCCGGCATAGTAACCACTTTGATATTCAAACCTTTGTCCCGCGCCTCTTTTTCGGTGAGCCCTACCCTGCCCAGTTCCGGGTCCGTGAAAAGGCAATATATGGGGACTCTGCCGGCAATGCTGACGTTCGCCTTTTCTACCAGGTTTTTATATACGATGAGATGATCGTTGTAAGAAATATGGGTAAACTGCGGGCCGCCCTTGACGTCGCCGAGGGCATAGATGCCCGGTACGCTGGTCTCCAGGCGGTCGTTGACCCTGATAAATCCGTGTGGGTCCAGTGCGATGCCTGCGGCGGCGGTATTCAACCCGGCGGTATCGGCTTTGCGGCTGGTGGCTACGAGGACATGCGAGGCCGTGACGGAGGCGAGGGTTTTCTCCGGTGCAGGGGCGGGGGATGAGCCATTTGCCGGGGCTGGGCCGGCGCTTTCCAGATCCAGGCGGATAGTCTGTCCCGGAGTGATCCCGGTCGTCTTTGTACCGGTGAGTATTTGGATGCCGTCTTCTTCGAGGATGCGTCGGATCTCCGTTGCGATGTCTTCGTCTTCCTTGGAGAGGAAGCGGCTGTTGGCCTCCAGGATGGTGACTTCGCTGCCCAGCCTTCTGTATAACTGACCAAATTCGAGAGCGATATAGCTGCCACCAATGATCACCAGGTGGGAAGGGATCTCCATCAGGTCCATGATGGTGGAGGAGGTCAGGTAGGGAATTTCGATGAGTCCGGGGATAGGCGGGATGACCGGGACGGCGCCCGTATCGAGGAAAATGTTTTCGGCGGTCAATGTATCGGTTGACCCGTCTTCCAGCGTCACAGTGATTTCCTTCGGAGCGGAAAAAGAGGCAGTTCCGAATATCAGATCGAGGTTGGGCGTCCCGACGAGCCCTTTGGTGCCCGATTCGCGGTAATGCAGTACAATGGCATTCTTCCGGCGGAGGAAGGCTTCTACGTCGACCGAGAATCCTGTCGTATGAATGCCGAAGTCCCCGGCTCTTTTCACCAGGTAGGCTATCCGGCCGGAAGCAATGAGCGTTTTGGTCGGTGTACAACCCACATTGATGCAGGTGCCGCCGACCCATTGGCGCTCGATCAGCGCAGTTCGCCAGCCGGCAGCAGCCAGCTTTTTGGCCAGCGGGTTGGCGGCCTGGCCGGAACCCACCAGAATAGCATCGTATTTCGTCATGAAAACGGTGGTTTATGACTGCCCTAAGGTAAGCAATTATTATACCTACGGCCTGAATATTGCTTTGGTACAGGTACAACTAACTACCATGAAGTTCGACCAATTCCGCGCCACGCTGACCGACAGGTTGCCCCCTGTGGGTATTACCAACAGCCTGGCGGCTTTATGGTATGCCGGCAAGGGCGATTGGGAGCAGGCCCATGCAATAGCCCAGGACCTTCCGACCAAAGAAGCGGCCTGGGTGCATGCTTACCTGCATCGCCAGGAGGGGGATGAATGGAATGCCAATTATTGGTACCAACGTGCGGGTAGGACGATGCCTTCGCTTTCGCTGGAAGAGGAGTGGGATCAGATCGCGAGAGGGTTATTGGGGGAGGGTTAAAGGGCAGCGGCCAGCCGGACCATGCCAAGGATCAGGTCAGGGTCGGGACAGTTGTCTAACCACTGCTGCCTTTCCGAATACCGGCAGACACCGGGATAGTCGCCTTTCCATCCCTGCATATCGGCAATGACCTGGAAATGCAGGTGAGGAGGCCAGTTGCCGTTCTCGAAGCGCATGCCGAACTCTGCTATCACTTCTCCGCGGCGGATGCGCCTGCCCTCCTCAAGATTTTTCAATGAATTGAGACTCATGTGACCATACAAGGTATGAAAACCGACGCCGTCCAGGTTATGGGTGAGGATGATGGTTGCGCCATAGTCGCTGTCATTATTGTTGAAGGCAAAGCTATGGACGATGCCGTCCAGCGGGGACATGACCGGGGTGCCGGCGGGTCCCCAGATATCGATGCCGAGGTGCAGGCGGCGGGGCTCTTCCGGGGAATCAAAATGCTTGCTGCGGGCGTACAAGGTTCGGTGCTCGTTATAGCCTCCAATACCATAGCGGGCCTTGTTCGCATGAAGGGTACGGTTGATATAGTTCGCAAAACGTTCGGTATCGGCAATGTCATCGGGCCTGAGGCTGGTATTGGCCGCCGTGAAATCGAAGGGATAGAGCAGGTCCTTGCCGGGGTCGAAGGGGACCACGGAGTGAAAACCAGCGGAATGCCTGGCCAGAACAGTAGATAGAGGCGCGATTGCCATGTTCTTATTTATACAACTACATTGATCATTCTGTTCTTCACATAGACCACCTTTTTCGGTGGTTTTCCTTCCAGCCATTTCTTGACGGTGTCATCGGCCAGTACGATGTCTTCTACCTGCTGCTGGGTTGCGTCGAGGTCGATGGTCAGTTCGGTCCGGGTCTTCCCGTTGATGGCGATGGGATAGTTCTTCGCCGACTCGACCAGGTATTTTTCCTCGACGTGCGGATAAGGTGCATCGAGAACGGAACCTTCATTGCCCAGCAAATGCCAGAGTTCTTCCGACACATGGGGAGCATATGGCGTCAGGATGATCACCAGCTTTCCCAGGATCTCTTTTTTATGGGACTTCAGGTCGATCAGCTCATTGACGCCGATCATCAGGGCGCTGACGCCGGTATTGAAAGAGAACCGCTCAGTCGCGTCGCCGGTCTTTTTAATGGTCCGGTAAATACATTTCCACTCCTCTTCCGACGCGGGGGCGGTCGTCCAGACCTGTCCTTTCGTCTCGTCATAGAAGAGGCGCCAGAACTTGCGGAGGAAGCGGTGAACACCTTCGATGCCTTTGGTATCCCAGGGTTTGCTTTGTTCGACAGGGCCGAGGAACATTTCGTACATCCGGTAGGTGTCGGCGCCGTATCTCTTCACCAGATCGTTGGGATTGACGGTGTTGTAAAGGCGTTTGCTCATTTTTTCCACTTCGGTCCCGCAGATATACTTGCCGTCCTCCAGGATGAATTCGGCATTGGCATATTCCGAGCGCCAGTGACGGAACGCTTCCTGATCAAGCTCTACTCCATCGACGATATTGACATCGACGTGCAATTCGGAGAAAGTGATTATATCCAGTTCGATGTCGTTGTTCCCGAAGATATTGCGGACAGCCAGCGTGACAACTTCATGTAACTGCGGGCTATTGCCCATCGCCGCCAGGCCGCCGGAGATAAAGACGGGTTTTTGACGCGACAGTTCTTCAATATTGCCGGTGCCGCGTAGCTCCAGGCGATAGACCAGGCGGCTGCTGCCCTGGATCATGCCCTGGTTGACGAGCCGCTTGTAAGGTTCTTCGTGACCGATCCAACCACGGTCGTACAAGAATTTGGTCCACATGCGGCTGTACAGGAGGTGCCCGACAGCATGTTCGGTGCCCCCGATATAGAGATCGACCTGTCCCCAGTAGTCGGAGGCGCCCCTGCTGCAGAATTCATGGTCATTGTGCGGGTCCATGTAGCGAAGGAAATACCAACTGCTGCCGGCATAACCGGGCATGGTATTCGTCTCCAGGTGGCGGGCCGTCCAGGCGGGCACATTGGCCAGTGGGCCTTCGCCTTCGGGTCCGGGGCCGTATTTCTCCACATGCGGAAGCTCGAGCGGCAGCTGTGACGCATCGAGGGGAGTGGCGATACCGTTCTGCCAGGTGATAGGAAACGGCTCGCCCCAGTAGCGCTGACGGCTGAAGGCTGCATCGCGCATCCGGTAGTTGACCTTCCGGGTACCAATACCTTTTTCTTCCAATTTTTTGATGGCGATGACGATGGCATCTTTCATGACCAGGCCGTCCAGGAAGTCGCTATTCTGCAAGATGGCGTCTTTTGTGGGGTTGGCCTCGATGCCGTTGTAATGGTCGCCGATAATATTCGTGACCGGCAGCTGGAAATATTGTGCAAATTTAAAATCACGCTCATCACCGCATGGCACCGCCATAATGGCCCCGGTACCATAGCCGGCCAATACATATTCCGATGTCCATATCGGGATGTGCAGGCCATTGAAAGGGTGGATGGCATAGGCTCCGGTAAAGCAGCCGGTAATCTTTTTTTCCGCCATCCGCTCGCGTTCACTGCGGCTGTTAACATAGGCGAGGTATTCGTCGATAGCCGGGCGTTGTTCCGCTGAGGTTATGCTGTTGATGAGCTCATGCTCCGGGGCGATGACCATGAAGTCGACGCCGAAGATCGTATCGGGGCGGGTAGTATAGACCCGCAATTTCTTTTCGGGTAGGGCCTTGTAGATCGCAAAATCAATTTCCGCGCCGAAGCTCTTACCGATCCAATTCGTCTGCATCTCTTTCATCGCGTCGCTGTAGTCGACCGTGCCCAGTCCTTCCAGAAGACGGTCCGCGTAATCAGTGATCCGAAGATACCATTGACGGAGCTTCTTTTTGATCACGGGATAGCCGCCGCGTTCGCTGACGCCGCCGATGACCTCATCATTAGCCAGGACCGTACCCAATGCCTCGCACCAGTTGACCTCCCCATAGCCGCAGTAGGCCAGGCGGTAGTTCATCAGGATCTCCTCCCGGCGGCGGTTATCATAGCTATTCCAGGCAGCCGCGTCGAAATGGATGGACGCATCGCCGGGGCAGGGTTGCGCAGCATTGCCGGCGGCGGCAAAATGCGCCAGCAGATCTGCCAGGGGCTGGGCCCTGCCTGCTTTCCGGTCGTACCAGCTGTCGAACAGCTGCAGAAAAATCCATTGCGTCCACTTATAATAAGAGGGATCAGAGGTCCGGAATGACCGGTCCCAGTCATAGCAGAAGCCTATGTTGTCCAGCTGCTGCCGGAAATTTGTGATATTATCGTCCGTAGAGACGGCAGGATGGATACCGTGATCGATCGCATATTGCTCGGCGGGAAGGCCGAAGGCGTCATACCCCATCGTGTGCAGGACATTGAACCCTTTCAACCGCTTATACCGGGCATAGATATCACTGGCGATATAACCCAGGGGGTGACCCACATGCAGCCCGGAGCCGCTGGGATAGGGAAACATATCCAGGACATAGCATTTCGGCCTGGAGGGATCGTTGGTCACTTTATAGCTGCCTTCTGCCGTCCAGCGTTGTTGCCATTTCTTTTCTATATCGCTGAAATTATATTCCATAGCTGTGGGTCTTATACGCGGGTGTTGGAAAAGTTAAACCTTGATTAAACCTTGGTTTTTATCGAAATAAAAGGTGGCAAGATATCGTTAAAAGGAGGACAAAAATACGAAAATGGCCCTGAATTACCCTTTCATTGGCGGGAAGATGGCATCAAATCCGTTATTTTTGTTCTTAAACGCTTACTGTGTCTGTTTACTAACCCAAAAAACGAAAGAATATCATGGCTCAATTCGGAAAAGGATATGCCAAACGTTCTACGCCTTCGTATTTCATGGCTATTGTGGGTGTTTCCCTGGTATTATTCCTGTTGGGCTTGCTGGGCTGGTTTGTGATCAACGCCAACCAGCTGGGTGAGAATTTCAAGGAAAATGTAGAAGTGCAGGTATATGTCAGGGAAAATGTCAGCTCCAAAGACAGTGCAACACTCGTGCAGTATATCGCCGGGCAGCCGTACACCAAGTCCTATCAATACATGACCAAGGAACTGGCGAGACAGCGCTTCATTTCCGATGGCAACTCGGATTTCAATTCGGTGTTGGACAAGAACCCTTTGCCCGCGAGCATCAACTTCAAGATCCGCAGCCAATATGCCAACCCGGATTCGCTGAATAAGATCAAGGCCGACCTGATACAAAATATTGCGGTCAGCGAAGTGCAATACAACCAGGCGCTGGTGTCCAACCTGAACAATATGATCCGCAAGATCAGTCTTATCCTGCTCGTGGTGGCCATCGTCATTTCGGTGCTGGTGATCGTCCTGATCGACAATACGATCAGACTGGCCATGTTCAGCAACCGGTTCCTGATCAAGACCATGCAGATGGTAGGCGCCACCCGCTGGTTCATTGCGAAGCCCATGGGCGTGAGGGCGCTGATAAACGGGCTCATCAGCGGGCTGATCGCCATCGGCGGGATTATCGGGGTGATCATCCTGGCCGAAAAATGGCTGCCAGAGATGCGGGCGCTCCGAGATTATACCTTGTTGTCGGTCATGTTTGCTGTTATCGTCCTGCTGGGGATCAGTATTTCCTTTATCAGCACCCACCGGAGCGTGCTAAAATACCTGAAAATGAAGCTGGACGACCTCTATTGAGCGCTTCCGGGGGTTTTGAAAATGTGCCCCGTCGCGCTCAATGGCTAATGATTGCCCTACGGGCAGCCTCGCTGTGCGAGGCATTTGGAGTTCGATTTGGCCATTCACAGCGGATTCCCGTATATTGCAGGCCCAATAATCAACTTTATTCATGGCAACGACAAAAAAAGCCACTCCTACTGCTCCCAGAGCGAAGGTCACGACTACCAAGAGTTATTCCAATGCTCCCCTGTTTGGGAAGGAGAATTATCGTTGGATGCTGATCGGCATCGTGCTGGTTGCCCTGGGCCTGATCCTCATGGGCGGTGGGAAAAGCAAGGATCCGAATGTATTCAATCCCAGTGAAGTATATAGCTTCAGGCGCATCACGCTGGCTCCTATCCTTATCATTGGTGGTTTCGTGGTCGAAATCTTCGCTATCTTCCGGAAAGACAAGGCGAGCGGACAATCCTAACTGAAATATTATCATGACTATCATCCAGGCCATCATTCTCGCGATCGTAGAAGGACTGACGGAGTTTTTGCCCATTAGTTCGACGGCTCACATGAAGTTCACCAATCCGATCATCGGCGTCAGCTCCACTCCCTTCTCGGATCTGTTCGAGATCGTCATACAGCTATTTGCCATCCTGGCCGTCGTCGTCATCTATTATAAGAAGTTCTTCGATTTTTCACGGCTCAGCTTTTATACCAAGCTGATCATCGCGATGATCCCTGCCGTCGTATTCGGCTTGCTGCTGAAAAAGCATATCGACAGGGCGCTGGAAAACCTGTATTTTATCGCTATCGTCATGATCGGGGGCGGCATTATCTTCCTGTTCGTCGATCGCTGGTTCAAAGACCTGACCATTGATGACGAACGGCAGGTATCCAACAGCGTCGCCTTCCGCATCGGCTGTTTCCAGGTGTTGTCCATCCTGCTGCCGGGATTCAGCCGCAGCGGAGCCACCATCATCGGCGGCATGAGCCAGCGTCTGACGCGGAAAGCGGCGGCCGAGTTCTCCTTCTTCCTGGCCGTTCCCACTATGCTGGCGGCCTCCGTCAAGAGTTTCTGGGATGTCCACAAGGAACATCCCGATGTATTGAGTAAAGATAATGCCACCCTGCTGTTATTAAGCGGTATCGTTACCTTTTTCGTGTCCATCATCGTCATCCGGTTCTTCATCGGTTTCCTGCAGAAGCATGGATTCAAGGTCTGGGGTTATTACCGGATCATCGTCGGGCTGGCGATGCTGTTTTTGTTGTGGAGGGGTATTCTATGATCGTGACGGCGCCCAAAAAAGTGATCAATGGCTGGGCCATGTACGACTGGGCGAATTCTGTGTACAACCTCGTCATCACCACGACCTTTTTCCCGATCTATTTTACGAAGGCGACGCACGCCCATTTCAAGAGCGATAATATTCCATTCCTCGGGCATACGTGGGTCAACTCTTCGCTGTACAGCTTTGCGCTGGCGGCAGCCTATCTGTTCATTTCCCTTCTCTACCCTATCCTCACGTCCATTGCCGATACGCGGGGCAGCAAGAAGAATTTCATGCGCTTTTTCTGTTATATGGGTGCGGCGGGCTGTAGCCTGCTGTATTTCTTCGACGGTTCGAACCTGTGGCTGGGTATCGGTTGCTTCATACTGGCCAGCATGGGTTTTGTGGGCAGCCTGGTGTTCTATAATGCTTATCTCCCGGAGATTGCGGCGCCGGCGGACCAGGATGCGGTGAGTGCAAAAGGTTTTGCCTACGGCTACATCGGCAGTGTGATCCTGCAGTTACTCGGCTTTGCGTTGGTCATGACAATGCAGGACAATCCTTTCAAGGCGATGCAGCTGACCTTTTTGATGGTGGGGATCTGGTGGGCCGGTTTTGCCCAGATGACATTCGCGGTGTTGCCCAAACCACAATTGGTGAGCGTAGCGAGGACGAATGTTTTCAAAGCCGGTTTTGCCGAACTGCGGAAAGTATATCGCCAGGTCAGGCAGATGTCCGTGCTGAAGCGTTACCTGCGGGCTTTCTTTTTTTACAGTATGGGAGTGCAGACGGTGATGCTAGCTGCTACGCTCTTTGGCAACAAGCTGCTTCACCTGGAAGACACGAAACTCATCATCACGGTAGTGCTGATCCAGCTGGTGGCCATCATCGGGGCGGTCTGGATGAGCAAGCTGTCAGCAAAATATGGCAATATCCGCGTGCTGATGGGCGTCATCGGCATCTGGATACTGGTCTGCGTATCCGCTTATATCACGGGGGGAATGGCCGAGCAGCTGCGGCCTTTTCATGACAGGATCGCCGAGTTGGAGCAGCAGAAAGAAAACCTGCTGGCGCACAGGGCGACGCTGAGCGACGCCGACTTCGACGTGCTGGATGCCAATATCGAGGCGGAATTATCCCACTGGAAGAGTGACCTGGCGCCTCGCCAGGAGCCGATCGAATACTCTTTTTACAGCCTGGCGCTGATGGTCGGGCTGGTGATGGGGGGCATTCAGTCACTGAGCCGTTCGACCTATTCCAAGCTGATGCCTGAGACAAAAGACACTGCTTCCTTTTTCAGCTATTATGACCTGACGGAAAAGATTGCCATCGTCATCGGCATGTTCAGCTTCGGCTTTATCGAGCAATTGACGGGAAGTATGAAGAATTCCGTGATCTTTCTGATCCTCTTTTTCGTCATCGGGCTCTTGTGGCTGTATTCGGCGCTGATCAAACAAAAACAGGAAAATGCCGCAACTATATTCTATTCCTACCGGTCTCTTTAAGCTTGATGGCGGAGCCATGTTCGGCGTGGTCCCGAAAACGTTATGGAGCAAGATCCACCCGGCGGATGACAACAATCTCTGCACCTGGGCTATGCGTTGCCTGCTGATCGAGGATGGCGGGCGGCTGATCCTGGTGGACAATGGAATCGGCGACAAGCAGGACGCCAAATTTTTCAGTCATTTTCACTTGCATGGGGACGATACGTTGGATAAATCCCTGGCAGCGCATGGCTTTCGCCGGGATGACATTACCGATGTGCTGCTGACGCATCTGCATTTCGACCATTGTGGCGGGAGTATTGTTCGCGAGGGTGGGCAGTTAGTGCCTGCCTTCAAAAATGCGACCTATTGGAGTCATTCCCGTCATTGGAAATGGGCGACGGAGCCGAATGACCGGGAGAAGGCGTCGTTTCTGCGCGAGAATATTCTGCCAATTCAGGAGAGCGGACGGTTGAAGTTTGTCGATGTGGTGGCGGGTGACACGGGCGCGGGCGGTGCGGGCAGCTCAGGCGCTTCACGCGGTGGGCTGCAGTCCGACGTCGGCGTTGTCTCCGGCCAGTTGGAGACGATCACCGATGTCATTATCCCGGGGCTGTCGGTGCGGATGGCGTATGGGCATACCGATGCGATGATGCTGCCGCAGGTCAGCTATAAGGGCAAGACGGTGGTGTTCATGGCGGACCTGTTGCCGTCGATCGGGCATATCCCTATTCCTTATGTGATGGCGTACGATATGTTTCCGCTGACGACGTTGAAGGAGAAGAAGGCTTTTCTGAGTGAGGCCGCGGCGGGTGGGTATGTGTTGTTCTTCGAGCATGATCCCGAAAATGAGTGCTGTGTGGTGGAGACGGGGGAGAGGGGGTTACGAGGGGGGAAGGGGTTTGGGTTAAGTGGGCTGTGAATGCAACTTTATCTTTCTGCCACCAATGGTTTTCCCTTTACCGTGTTTTCATTTCCTTTTCCACATCTTGATGCGTAATAAAATGTCCCGCTTCAATCCGCCGGTCTGCTTCCTCTAACTCCCTGTTATACTCCTCCAGGGTTTGAGGCTTAAAATCATCCCTTCGACTTATTGACAGCGTTTTGATCATCTGCAAAATACTCATCTGTTCCGCAGCATTTAGTTGCGTAAAATAACGCAGCATTTCTTTTGATAAGGAGGGTGTAGCCATATAAATTAATTTTACTTCTTCACAAATTTACTTCTAAAATTTCACTATCCAAATGAAAGTAAAATGGTGTCCGTGCCGCAATTCGTTTAAGTAAATAGCTGTAAATCAATATATTGATTTGGCTCGCAAACGGTCGACATTATTTATTGATGATAGCTCTATAAAGCTCGAAGTTCTCCCGGTCAAAACAGACAAAGATCACCTGCTTCAACTCGTCGTGATCCACAAGAAATTCCGACACCGTCGCGACTGCTATAGTCGCGGCTTTATCTTTTGGAAAATGATAGATGCCCGTGCTGATATTGGGAAAGGCGATCGTCTTCACCTGGTGTTCGACAGCCAGTTGCAGGCTATTCCGGTAAGCGGAAGTCAGGAGTTCTTCTTCGTTATGAGCGCCGCCATTCCAGACCGGGCCGCCGGCACGATGGATGGCGCCATCGACACCACCACCTCCGAGCAGGGAAGTATTCGCGGCGTTAACGATAACGTCGACCTCAATTTTAGTGATGTCGCCTTGTTGTAGTTGGATGCGGGTATTCACGGTAATCTAATTAAGCCTCGGCGCTACAGATCGATCAGCGAACTCAGCGGGTAGCGCAAATTCCGGTAATAGCTCATGTCGACCGACACTTTTCCAACGGTAATGGGGCTTTCGATTCGGAGCGCGATGTGATTGGGGTCATCGGATACCCAGACGGTCATTTTTTCGCCGCCTTCGAACATCGTGCCTTTGACGAGGAGGGGCTTGAATTTGATCGCATGGAACTTGCCGTATTTCGTCCGGATCGTCTCTTTTCCGAGGTAACGGATATAGAGATGATAGACCTGCCGGTCGAGGAACATATCGAAGGGTATCTTGTCCCCTGCCTTGTGATGGTTGAAATCGATGTTGCGGGCATAGAAGATGGCGCTCAGCACGTCCTGGATACAGTCCGGCACCTTGAAGACGCCCTGGCTGGTGATCGCCGTATTGGCGGCTTTGACGAAGGTCACGTTCTCGTTGGTCTTGTATCCTCCTTCGTCGACGGTACGGATAAACTTATAGGGTTGCAGGGTCGCGGTGTCGATATACGATTCGTACTTATCCCTTACCCGGAAAAACTTGTCCTCAAAATTGTAGGTCTTTCCTTCGCCGACCACATGGTAGACATCCTTATTGTTGAACCGTTCGAGGGTAGTCGTAAAACTGGCTTCCCCGGCAGCAAAATAAACGCTGGCCACCGCATAATAGACCCGGTAAGTCAGTACTTCACCGGCCTGAAAGGCGGAATTATGGAGTCCCATACAAAATGTTTCTGCAGTCTGCAAACTCGAATCCTGCTGCCGGTTGAGTGAATCTCTGGTCTTTCGCGCGGTCCGATGGCCATCATTCGGATTTCCGGCCAGTAGTGAAAACGATATACCCGTTAGCAACAAGATACAGACCGTAATAAATGCTCTCATCTGCTTTTAAAGAATTTGATGCTTATAATTAACAAACTTCCCAGCAAAGCCGGTATGACCAGATTGATCAACCAGATGGCAAAGGAGGCAGCAAAGATACCAACAGTATTGCCGCTGAATAGTTCCAGCACCTGGATGCTCGCCCCCCACCTCAACCCTAATTCCGTCAGGAAAGTAAATGTAGGGATCACGGCCATTACCAGGAAAACAACACTCATCCCCCCCCAAACCTGGTTAAAACTCAGGAATATCCCAAAAACGGGAAAAACCAGGCTATATTGAATCATAAACACAATATACCGGGCAAAAGATAAGAACAAAATCCTCAATAAGATGTTCGTATCAAAATTTTCTAAAACTTTTATGAATGCGCCGATCTTCCGGATCCAGGAGAATCGGGATAAATGAAGGGCGACCCGAGGGAGCATGAAGTAAAGAAGGGTCAACGCTGCCAACAGAACCCCAACAATGGCCGCCAGCATGGTAAAACTCCATTCCAGCATGGGGTTATGGTGTGCCTGCCCGTATAAAAAGGGGCGGATATAATAGAGCCCTGCCGCCCCAATGACGAGGGTGATCATCAATTGAGAGATGCTACACACCATGGTCAGCGATATGGCGGCGATCCGCCGGCCTTCTTTGACATATAAAATACGGCCAAGATATTCGCCCATGCGGTTGGGCGTAAAAGAAGCCATGGTTGTCCCTGTGAAAACGGCCCTGAATGCATCGGTAAAGGGTATGCCCCCCACAGGCCCCAGGGCCAGCTGCCATTTACGCGCCTCTATCCCCCAGTTGACGGGCATCAGCACGATGACCAGCCAAACCCTCCACTGGCCGGGGCCGCTGATCGCATGCGTAACCTGGTCCAGGGACGTCCGCCAGTCGGGCTGGTGAACGACCTGCCGGCCGATAAACCAGACCAGTAACAGGAATACCAGGGGGCCCAGCACATAAGATAGGGTAAGCCGGCCGCTGTTTTGCTTGGAGTTGCCTATTATTTTGATATTTTTGTTCAAAGGACGATCAATCGGCTCCAAAAATACTCTTCCTAATGCAAAAGGCGGCTAAAATAATTCTGGGCATCGATCCCGGCACTGTCGTGATGGGATACGGTCTGATACAATCCGGCGGCCCCCTGCTGCAGCTGATCGACATGGGCGTATTAAGGCTGCCGGCCCATAAGGACGGCCATGAACGGCTGAGGCTGATCCATCAGAAGGTGCAGGATCTGATCGGCCGGTTCAGCCCCGTGGATTTTGCTATTGAAGCGCCCTTTTTCGGGAAAAACGTGCAAAGTATGCTGAAGCTCGGGAGGGCCCAGGGAGTGGCCATTGCTGCCGCTATGCAGGCCGGTCTGCCCGTGACGGAATACTCCCCGAAAAAGGTCAAACAATCTATTACGGGCAACGGCAATTCGGAAAAAGAACAGGTGTGGAAGATGCTGCAGCACATCCTGCAACTGGAACAGGAAACACCTGCCTATGACGCCAGCGACGCACTGGCGGTCGCCGTCTGTCATCACTTCCACCACCAGACTGCGGAGAAGATCAACGGGGATATCAGCGCCGCAGCCACCAACAAGCAACGGCGTAACAAGCCCGGCAGCTGGGAAGATTTTGTCCGGTTGAACCCCGGCAAAGTACGAGACGTTTAAAAAGGGCCCAATCTGCAAACGCGATGGCTACCGCGCAATGTTTACAGATGACGAATGAGCTTTTCCCGCGCCGCCTCCAGTTGTGCAGGTGTCAGTTGCAGCTTGCCACGGGTGAAATTCAGATCGTCGGCCCGGTCGATGGGCACGAGGTGAAGATGCGCGTGGGGCACTTCCAACCCGATAACGGACAGGCCGCAGCGGTCACAGGGAAAGGCCTTTTCAATGGCCCTGGCAATAGGCTTGGCAAACAGCAGCATCTTCGCCAGGTAAGCGTCAGGCACATCGAAGAACTTATCTACCTCCAGCTTGGGAACGATCAGGGTATGCCCCTCCCGCAGCGGAAAGATATCCAGGAAAGCAAAGAACTGATCGTCCTCCGCGATCGTATATGATGGAATCTGACCGGCAATGATCTTTGAAAAAAGAGTCATAAATTGAATTTTATAATATTATCTGTGCTTAAATATATTTTATCCGGCTGCATCGCCCTCTGTATGGTTTTCCCGGCCGGCGCACAAATGAGCGGACCAGTCAAATATAAGGATGATATCTTTTCAGCCATCACCGTTCAGCGGAACTTGTCCTATGGCAGTAAGGATGTTGCGGGCAAAAGAAACCGCTCCACGCTTTTCGACCTGTATCAGCCTAAAGATGACGGCGCCGGAATTCGGCCTCTTATCATCTGGATGCATGGAGGCGGCTTCAAATTCGGGTCCAAAGAAGCCGCAGGGACCCAATTATGGAGCACCACGTTTGCACACCGGGGATATGTTTGTGCCACCATCAATTACCGGATGGGTAGCAAAGATCTGCGCTTTCACTTCAATGACCTGGTGAAAGGTTGTTACGATGCTGTGCAGGATGCGAAAACAGCTATCGCCTGGTTCAGGGCCAATGCCGCCCGGCTGCGGATCGACACCAACCGGATCGTGCTGGCGGGCAATTCCGCGGGGGGAATGATCGCGCTACAGGCGGCCTACAGCAGCAACGCCGAAATGCTGGGCCTGATCGGCAACGACGATTCAGGTCTTGTTTCTCATACCATCGATGCAGGCCATATTGCCGCGGTCGTCAATTTCTGGGGTGGTATCTTTCACATCGATTGGCTGAAGAATGCGCGGGTGCCCATTGTAAGCGTCCACGGTAAAAAGGACAAGATCGTACCTTATGATCATAAAGGCTATCCGTTATATGGCAGTTTTGCCATCCACCGCACCGCCGATTCCCTGCATATTCCCAATCAATTGAAGACCTACGACGATTATTCGCACGAATTGCAAAAACATTTCAACCCCTTCATCGTCAGCGGGCCTACTAAAAAAAGGTGGTTGGAGGCGGGTCAGTTTGCGGCAGATTTCCTGTACAGGGAGTTATTCGAGGAGAGGGGGAGCGGGTCAGCCGGGAGGTGATAAGAATAAGCCACAAAATGGCCATGGTGGGCGAGCGACACGGGAATGTCCAGCAATTCTTTACCATCCAGCAGAACCGGGCATCCGGCAGCCGTCTTTTCTATCTTAAGGTCAGCCCGTGACAATGCGGAATGCAGTTTGCCCAGGGCAAACGTCCTGACCGCCGCCGATTGAGCCATATAACCGGCAGCGTCAACCGATCGGAACCCCCACCAGGTGTGATCGAAATTTTCATCGCTACTGACGACGGTAACGATCAGCCTGTCGGTGATAATAGATCTGGAATAGAGCATTTCCGATCCATATATGATCATACTTTTGTAAAACCCATCTCCGGAAGGCGGATCGAGTTGCAGCACAGGAATGGTCAATGGCGAAAAAGGCAGCCCGTTGTCGGTCCTGCTGGTGTATTTGTATACCGATTCCTTGATGGACCATAATAGCCAGACATACTTGTCGAAGGGCTGTTCCCCCAAAACCGGCGCATCGTAAAGGGCCACTTCTTCTGCGGAAAGGATCCTGGAATAAAAACGGTAATTGCCCGTCCGCTGTGGATCGGTAGCTGCAAGGTCTACAATATCAATGCCGGTGCTGGCAACAGGATCATTGCCGGTGCTGGCAACAGGGTGTGGGTAGGGGGCGGGGTCGTTCATTATTTTATTTTCTCGGCAATCGCATCGATGCAATTACCGACGGTGATTATTTTTTCTGCCGAATCAAAATCAATTTCAATATTATATTTTGCCTCCGCATCAATAATAATATCGACCAGGTTGGCTGAATTAATCTTTAAGTCCTTAACAAGGTTGGTATCATCGTCGATATGCTGCAGCAGTTCCTTATTTTCTGTATAAGGATATAAAACCTTTTTAAGTTCTTCCAAGATTGTCCGTCTATCCATTTTGATTATATTTTGAAAAAATTAAACACGCGTTCACGTCCCCGAAGCCAAAGTTTGCCTTGGCGACCGTCCTGATCTCCCTTTCGATCATGGTCGTCGGTAAACACCCGATATCGATCTGTCGTAAAATCTCAGGATTTGGATCTTCGAGGTTGATATTGGGGTGCACGAACTGGTGTACGATCTGCAAAACTGCAGCCACCGATTCTATGGACCCCGCCGCACTCAAAGAATGGCCGATCATCGATTTCAATGAATTGACCGGCGGGAAATTACAACCATTTCTACCAAGTGCCAAGCACCAATTCTGAATTTCCAGGGCATCGGCGACGGTAGCGGTCAAATGGCCGCTGATCAGGTCAATGGAGTTAGGATTGACGCCCGCATTCGCCACGGCGTCCGTTATACACCTGATCACCCCCGGAGCAGCCGGTGCGGTCATGGAGCCACCGTTGCGCTGACCCCCTGAGTTACAGGCACCTCCCAACAGTTCGGCATAGATCTTTGCGTTGCGGCTGAGCGCAAAATCCAGGTCTTCAAGGACCAGCGCCCCCGAGCCTGAACCGGGAACAAAACCGCCGGCAGACTGGCTCATCGGCCGGGAAGCCTGCTCCGGCGCGTGGTTGAATTTCCTCGACAGGATCCGCATCGAGTCAAAAGCGCCAAAAATATAGGGATCTACATGTTCGCTGCTGCCTACCACCATTCGCCTGGCCACCCCCTGTTGAATATATTCATATCCCATCAGGATCGCCTGGGTGCCGGTCGCACAGGCGGCGGAAGTGGCGACAATCCGGTTGCCCAGGCCTAATCTGCCTGAGATGTAAGCGGTTATACTGCTATTCATCATCTGCTCGATTACCCGGGAGCCCAGCTTTTTGGCTTCTCCCGCATCCACGCGGCTGATGATCTTTTTGACGACTTCACATTCCGATGCACTGCTGCCAAAGACACAGCCGGTCTCCCACAGGGTCTCGCCGCCGCTGCCGCCTACAATATTGCCGGCATCCCGCCACGCATCGAGAGCAGCCATGATCCCATAGCCCAGCGCATGACCCTGCAACCCGTGAAAGGTGATCTCGGAAACGTAATTCTTCAACAGATCCCAGTTAAATTGGGGAATACCGGACACCTGGCTATTAAAATGAAGATCCTTGTAGGAAGGCTGATATCTTATTCCGGACACCCCCTGACGGATCGAGGCCAAAAAATCCGGAACGCCAACGCCATTGGGAGCAACCACCCCTAATCCAGTAATGACTACGCGTCGACTCATTCTGCCCTCGTTTTTCATTTACTTATTGTCTTGATGATGCCTGAAAAAACTCCTTTTGCGATCCGGTTTCCGGCCGCATCCAGCATTTCCACCCTGCATTTCAGCTTGCCAAAGCGAAAATATTCTTTTTGGGAAATTACCGTTATTTTCTGTCCCGGTAAGACCATTCTGTTAAACGATACGTCTACGGAAGTGAATAAAGGAAAGATAGGGTCACCGCTGCCGCCGACGAGGAAAATACCCAAAACCACCAGGCCGATCTGTGCCATGATCTCCGTCAGGATAGCGCCGGGCGTGACGGGGTTGCCGGGAAAATGATCTACATAAAAAAAAGCGTCCTCCTTTAAAGTGTAGTGGCCGACGACCCTGTCCTTATCCAGGTAGGAGATCTCATCCACGAAACGAAAGGAGGATTTATACGGCAGAAGATCTAGAATATGCTGGTACATCATATATATACGTAGGATTGTGTGGCCGATCGATCTAGCGGCAATGTTCGCCTCCGTCGACTGGTATGATGGAGCCATTGATCCAGGATGCCTCATCCGTACAAAGCAGATAAATAACATTGGCGACGTCTTGCGGTCTCGTCGTCCTTCCCAACGGATTTCTCCGTCCGGCCAGTTCCAGCAGCTTTTCGCTGGAAGGAATTTTCTTCAACGAAGGGGTCTCGGAAATTCCGGCTTGTATAAGGTTGGTTTTCAACCCGTATTTACCCAACTCCACCGCCATATAGGTGACCAGGCTTTCCAATGAAGCTTTGGCGATCGAAACGGCAGCATAGCCATCCCAGTATTTATGAGCCCCCTCGCTGGTAAGGCCGATGATCCTTGCATCAGCGCAAAAATGCCCTTCCTGCAACAGCGATCTCGTCCAATCCAGCAGGCTGGTGGACATGGCATAAGTGGTGAACCGGATATCGTCAACGGAGAGGATCGACGAGTCAGCTTCCGCCGGGCCCTGATCGCCTGCACCCGCAAAGTCCGAAGCCGCGTCAGGAGCACCCACCAGGGGTTTCAGATTGCCCCTGGCTATAGAATGTAATAATAACCTGACACTATGCTGATGGCCTGTCCTGGCTGCAAACTGACGTAGGAAAGATGCTCTTGACGCTGTATCGAGGGCATTTACATTGTAGGTATCGATGATGACTCCAGCTGAAGCGGCTATCCCGTTGAACTTTTCTTTCAGTAAACGTTCCGCCGCACTTGTCTCCCGGTAGAGCACTGCAATGTTCATGCCATGGACAGCCAACTTTTCTGCTGCAGCGAAGCCAAAACCGCTCGAGCCGCCCAGGATGATAGCCCACTGATCCAAAAATTGTTTATTCATTCACCGGATGTAAAAATATGCATCTATAAGGAAATTTCGGTCCCTCTCAAATGACCTGCAAAGGTAATGAAAGTTAATTATTTATATGATGAAGATTGCTTATTCTTTATATTTGTCCCCTTACCGAGAGGCAATGAAATTATTGATCCTTTTTTCCCATTTTTCATTATTAACCGGGGTGGCTGAATGGTCGGGGCGCTTGTTCCAGACCCTTGACAAAGCCAATTTTTATTCCGTGATGGCATCGGGCCGGCTGAGAGAAATCAATGAGGAATTAGCGCTCATCGCATCATCGTCCATCAAAGAAAAGGAGGCATATGAAGGAGCTTTGCTGATGAGAAGGGCCGGACTGCCGATCCCGCCGCACGAGAAACTGGCGTCTTTCAAGACAGGCTATCACAAACTGGAGTCTGCACTGGCAAATGACAGCAGCAACGGGGAATATCATTTTCTCCGACTGATCATCCAGGAACATGTGCCCAAATTCGTCCACTACGACAAAGACAGGGCCGCAGACAGCCATGACGTCTATAGCTCGTTCAGGAATATGCCGCCGGCCGTGCAAAAGGCCATCCTGGATTACTGCAGACACTCAAAGTTACTTCACACAAATGAACTGAATGAGTAAAAAAGTATTGGTGATCTACTATTCGCAGTCGGGGCAATTAGCCGACATAGCCGATTGTCTGACCGCTCCGTTGGCGGAGGCAGGCGTCTCTATTGAAAAGGTCGCCATCCAACCGGTGAAAGACTATCCCTTTCCGTGGAGCGCCGAGCGGTTTTATTCCGTCATGCCCGATTGTGTCCTGGGCGTAACCGCAGAACTGGAGCCCTTTACATTGAAAGAAAAGGCGTATGATCTGATCGTGCTGGGATACCAGGCCTGGTTCCTCTATCCGAGTATCCCGGTCAATTCTTTGTTGCACCACCCTGCGTTCCTGGCCGTGGTGAAGGATACACCCGTCGTTACCATCACCGGGGCAAGAAATATGTGGCTCAATACCTTCCTGGAAGTAAAAAAAACGCTTCGGATGGCGGGCGCCCGATTAGTCGGTAATATTGCGTTGATCGACAGGCATCTGAACCATATCAGTTTCGTCACGATCTTCCATTGGTTGCTGCGCGGGAAGAAAGACAGGTACCTGAATATTTTTCCGTATCCCGGCGTATCGGCGGCAGACATCGCCCATTGTAAGATATTCGGTGCCCTGTTGTTGCCTCACCTGGAAACCGATCGGTGGGATGGCCTGCAGGAAGAATTGGTCCGGCAAAACGCGGTCAACACGAGATATCCATTACTACTGCTGGAATCCAAGGCAATACCCACCTATGTGGTATGGGCCAAGTTTATTGTGAAAAAGAAAAAAAGGCGGCAGTGGCTGGCCGTATTCAAATATTATCTGCTATTTTCACTGTTTGTTGCTGCGCCTGTTATCCTTGCCGTAGATGCGGTATTGATCAGGCCATTTTCGTCTAAACGTATAAATGCTAAAAAGCAGTATTATTTATCGCTGAATTAATCCAATAGATATGTCCCTTCCCCTAGTTTATATTACCGATACTTCCATCTTCATGCCTAACGATCCTGTCCCGAGTGAGGAGATGGAAGAATATCTGGGCTATATCAATGACAAACCTTCCAAATCCAAAAAGATCGTCTTACGGAACAATGGCATCAAAACCAGGTATTACGCGCTGACCAAAGAGGGCAAAGCGACTCATACCAATGCACAGATGACTGCGCTGGCGGTAAAGGCCTTATTCAGGGACAACCCTGAAAAAATAAAGGACGTGGAGCTATTGTCCTGCGGCACTTCTTCTCCTGACCAGATGATGCCCTCCCATGGCGTCATGGTGCATGGATGGCTGCCGGAGGCGGAGGCCATCGAAGTCGTTTCGCCTTCCGGCGTATGCTGCGCGGGTATGCACGCCTTCAAGTATGCCTATATGGCGGTCAGGACCGGCGATGTCCATCTGGCTGTCGCCACGGGGTCCGAGCGGTTTTCTGCCTCACTGGTCTCCCATGTCTTCGAGGAAGAAGCACAAAAATTGAAAGAGCTGCACGAAAATCCCTTTATCGCTTTCGACAAAGAGTTTTTACGCTGGATGCTGTCGGATGGCGCCGCCGCCTTTTTGCTGTCGGATCGGCCCAACGATAAGGGACTGAGCCTCCGGGTAGAATGGATCGAAGGCGCCAGCTATGCCAATGAAATGGAGACCTGCATGTATATGGCCAGTGAGAAACTGCCCGACGGGACCCTCAAAAGCTATCTCGATTATTCACCGGAAGAGATCATCAGCAAGTCTATATTGAGCATCAAGCAGGACATTGCCTTGCTCAGCAATAATGTGGTACCGCTGGGGGCGAAGAGGATAAAAGAGATCTTTGATAAGAAAGGGCTCGATGCAAGCGATATCGATTACTTCCTGCCGCATATGTCCAGTGAATTTTTCAAGTCCAAGATCTTCGAACAGATCGCCTTATACGGCGCCAGCATCCCTTACGAAAAATGGTTTGTCAACCTGAGTACGATGGGAAATGTCGGCGCAGGATCAGTGTACCTGATGGTGCACGAACTCTTCCACAGCGGAAGGCTGAAAAAAGGAGAAAAAATCTTGCTGCTGGTGCCGGAAAGTTCCCGGTTCTCGTATATGTATGCTATGCTGACGGTGTGTTAGCCAACATCCCACATGGGCGGTAAAATGATTTTTTATGAAAAAAGAAGAGGTGCCCCAGGATCTGAGTTCCCTCGGCAAGATCACCAAGGAGGTCTGCTATGCCACGGACGACGCAGGGAAATATACTACCGAGCTGAGCCAGGGCTGGGATGTGAAGATCAGCGCGCTGGATGCGGCCTGGCAGGATATCGGCGAACGGGTAGCGGCCGCCAAAGCCAAGGTCCTTCGCGGGGAGGCAAGCCCGCTGTTGTATTTTATGGAGCTGAAACTCATGGATATCAAAGTACTGGCGGGTTATACCGGGTTTTGGCAATGGCAGATCAAAAGACATCTCCAACCGGCGGTCTTTAAAAAATTATCCGACCGGGCACTACGTCGCTATGCCGAGGTTTTCGAAATTTCCGTAGCTGACCTTAACAGCCTCATCGTACATGAAGATTGATTTTAAACATATCCAGGCCGCGCATTGCGAAAATGGCGTGACGGTAAGCCTGCTGAAAAACATCGGTGTCGGCAAGATAACGGAACCCCTGGCATTCGGTATCGGGTCGGGGCTGTTCTTTACCTATATCCCCTTGCTGAAAGTGAACAATGGTCCGGCATTCGCCTTTCGGACCATGCCGGGGCTGATCTTCAAGCGGACCTGCCGTGCATTGGGCATTACCGTCTTACGAAAAAGATTCCGGACGAAGGCGCGTGCGCAGGAATACCTCGAACAATGCCTTGACAGCGGGCATGCCGTAGGTTGCCAGGTGGGAGTCTATTACCTGCCTTATTTCCCGAAGGAATACCGCTTTCATTTCAATGCCCATAACCTGATCGTTTACGGTAAGGAGCAGGATCGTTATCTCATCAGTGACCCTGTCATGGAAAATACCGAGTCGATGTCTGCCTATGAGCTTGAGCGGGTAAGATTTGCGCGGGGGGTATTGTCACCCCGGGGGCAGATCTATTATCCCGTCGCCGGGCGACCGATCACGGATGACACGATCAGGCGCGCGATCAAACACGGGATTACCCGGAACATCCGGGATATGCTACATATTCCCGGCCCTATTGCGGGCGTCAGGGGCATCCGGTATACCGGCAGGAGAATAAAAAAATGGCGGGATTCACTGGGCGTAAAAAAGGCGGGACTATACCTGGCGCAATTGGTCCGCATGCAGGAAGAGATCGGGACAGGAGGAGGTGGATTTCGATATATCTATGCCGCCTTCTTACAGGAAGCATACGGCTTTTATCCGGACGACGTTCTACAGGAGGTCTCCGCGTCATTTACGAAATCGGGGGATCTCTGGCGAACGGCCGCCGTCGAAGCAGCAGGCATTTATAAGGGCAGACTGGGCAGCCAGGAAGATTTTAACCGGATAGGCGATTATCTTTTCGAAATAGCAGAGATGGAAAAACAGGCATTTACGGCATTGTCGAAAATCAAATGGCAACTATGAACCCGGCGATTCAGATAGAAGATCTCTCTTTCGGCTATCCGGGACAGCCCGACTTATTCTCCCGCTTCAACCTGGTCATCGATGCGGGCAAAAGATTTGGCCTTCTCGGCCCCAACGGAGCGGGCAAGACGACCCTGATGAACCTGATGACAGGCCTGCTGGCCAGCTCCGGCGGCCATATCCGGCTGCTGGGAAAAGAAATCAAAAAGCACAAATCATCCGTCAATTTTCTGTTTGGATTCGTTCCACAGGATTTCTCCTTCTACCACGAGTTGAGCCCCGTGGAGAATCTTTCCTTCTTCGGCGCCTGGTCAGGTTTATCTTCCGCCGTCATCCGAAAAAGGACGGGCGAACTGCTGGATATTCTCGGACTTTATGCCGTACGGGATAAAAAAGTGAAGGATTTTTCGGGGGGGATGAAGCGAAGAGTGAACCTTGCGATCGGGGTTATCCACCAGCCGCCGTTGTTATTCCTGGATGAGCCGACAGTTGGCGTCGATGTCCAGACAAGACATGCCATCATCCAGTACCTTAAACAATTGAATGCCGATGGCACCACACTCATCTACACTTCTCATCAGTTAAGCGAAGCGGAAGATCTCTGCGACAGGATCGCATTGATCGACCAGGGCCGGATAATCGTTCATGGCGATCCCGACCACCTGCTGTCCGAACATAGACAGGAGGGATTGGAGGGATTGTTCCTACATTTAACAGGCAAAAATTACCGGGATCAAAGTGTATAGACTCTGGGCCACCATACAGAAAGACGTGCGGGTATTGAGCCGGGATAAGCTGGGATTGACGTTTTTATTCGTCATGCCCCTGCTGCTGGTGCTGATCGTGACCAGCATTCAGAACAATACCTTTGAACTGATCAATAAAAATAAGGTGCCGCTGCTCGTGTGCAACCGCGATACGGGAGCCTCCAGCCTTCAATTCATCCGGGCACTTGATACGGTAGGCCTGTTCACCGTCCGGCGAGTCCCGGCCGACGAGAGCGACCAATCGATCAGGGATCGCCTGCAGAAGAAAGATGCCTTTCTGGCGGTGGTGGTGCCGGCAGATTTCTCCGCGCAAATGGCCATCCGGACGAAAAGCCTGTCGGGTAAGGCCTTGAATAGCTTTGGTTTGGGCGACAGTACGGGAGGGGGCGTCGACGTGACCTCCGGCAAGAACGCAGCTTCACCGGGGAGACGCACCAACGGAGTTGCCGACGGGGGGGCCGGCCAGGACGAGGGTTTGCCGATCACCCTCTATTACCATCCTATCCTGCAGGAGACATTCCGGCGTTCCGCCCAGGGCGCGATATACAGCGCATTACAGCTGGTCGAGAGCAGACAGCTGGTAAGGACCCTTTATTTTTCCATCAATGAAAAGGAATTACCCGATACGCTGGAAAATGAGCTGATGACCAGACGGGCAAAGATCAGCGAGATAACGGTATCCCGGAACGGTGACAGGAGCACGCCCAATGCCTCTCAGCATAACGTACCCGCCTGGACGATCTTCTCCATGTTCTTTGTAGTCGTTTCGCTGGGCAGCGGCATCGTGCGGGAGAAGCTGAACGGCAGTTTTATCAGGCTGAAGACGCTGCCTACCAACTACTTTGTTGCCATATTATCCAAACAGGTCACCTACTTAGCCGTTACGATGGTGCAGGCGGCGCTGATTTTTGCCGTCGGCGTCTGGTTGTTTCCATTACTAGGGCTGCCGAAGCTGAACCTGCCGGCCGACTGGGCCGGCCTTATCTTTCTGTCCCTGCTTTGCGGCTGGTGCGCGGTCAGCTATGCCATCTGCATCGGCGTATTCGCGCAGACGGAAGAGCAGGCCAACGGGTTCGGCGCCTTGTCGATCGTCATTCTTGCGGCTATCGGAGGGCTGATGGTACCTGACTTCGCGATGCCCGGAAATTTTCAAACCGCCATGAAACTATCTCCGCTGCATTGGTGTCTGTCGGCCTATTACGGGCTGTTCCTGGAAGGGGGAAAACTAAAAGATGTTTGGTCAAATGTCCTATCTTTATTCCTTGTTATCGCAGGTTTACAAGGTGTTACGCTCTGGGGGCTGAAAAGAAAAAACCTGATTTGACTGCAGTAGCGGACCACGGGTCAATATAATATATCATGGAAACAGCGCAATTAAAACAGCAACTGAAGCAACAGATCATAGAATTCCTGAATTTAAGCGACATTATCCCGGACGACATCAAGGACGACAAACCCTTATTCGGCGAAGGCCTCGGGCTGGACTCTATCGACAGTCTCGAGCTGATCGTTCTTCTCAACCGGGAATACGGGATCGTTATCAAAGATCTTAAAGAAGGACGTAAGGTACTGGTCGACGTCAATACCATGGTCGATTACATCGAAAAAAACAGAACCAAATAAATTCAGCTACCGTGAGCAGGGTTTTCATTACAGGGATGGGCGTCATCAGTGCTGTAGGAAATTCCCTGGCTGAAAACCGGTCAGCCCTCCGTGCCGGACAAGGAGGCATTACCCTGTCCCGCCATTTGCCTACCCGTTACGCCGGTATTTTGCCTTTCGGCGAAGTCCCTATCGTCACCGATGACCTCAAGGATAAATTGTCCGTGACCGATCCGGGCATCACCCGTACTACTTTACTCGCATTGCATGCCTTTAGAGAAGCTATAGCGGATGCCCGGCTGACCGAGTCGGTGCTGAGTGATCCGGCGACTGCGCTGGTCGGCGCCACGACCGTCGGCGGGATGTGCCTGACAGATGAACTTTACCGGGACATGAGCGGTCCGTGCGAAGGATCGGCATTCCTTTCCTCTTATGATTGTGCATCGGTGCACATGTACCTGCAGGATCGCTATAAAATGCAGGGCCTCGCCACCACGATCAATACAGCCTGCTCGTCATCCGCCAATGCCATACAGTTTGGGACCAGGCTCGTCCGGAACGGACGGGCCCGGAGGGCCATCGTCGGCGGAACCGACAGCCTGGCCAAATTCACCATCAACGGGTTCAATGCTCTGCAGATCCTGTCGACCGGCCACTGTCGGCCCTTCGATCGGGACAGGTCAGGATTGAATCTTGGTGAAGGGGCAGCCTTTCTTGTCCTGGAAGGAGAAGAGGCGCTGGCGGAGGCAGCGGGCGGCGAGGCCGGTAAAAAAATATATGCGGAACTGACGGGATACTGTAACACCAACGATGCCTTTCATCCTTCTGCATTGTCGGCCGAAGGGGACGGCCCTTACCTGGCGATGAAGGGAGCGTTGCTGTCGGCCGGATTGAACGCAACGCAGATCGATTTTATCAATACGCATGGCACCGCAACGGAAAACAACGATGAGGCGGAGAGCAGGGCAATCGTTCGGCTGTTCCGCGAGCCGCCGCCTTTTATATCGACCAAATCTTATACCGGTCATACTTTAGGCGCCTCCGGCGCTATCGAAGCGGTGTATAGCACCTTATCGCTGGAATACCAGGAGATATATGCCAGTCTGAATTTTGAGCAGCCTATCCCGGGTATCGGTCTGCAGCCTGTGCAGGCTTATGGGGTATGCCCTTTGCGGCATGTAATGTCCAATTCTTTTGGTTTCGGCGGCAACTGTACGTCGCTCATTATTTCCAAAGTCAATTAATCATGTTCTATATCCTTCAAACATCCTGTATTTCGCCGCAAGCCACTTATCCGCCGCCGGGGGCTGGTGCGGGGATCGGTGCGGCGGGGATCGGTGCGCCAAGGGCGCCGGTCGACAATATGCTGAAGGCGGTCGAACCTTCCTATGAAGGCATCCCGGGAAGCGTTTTAAGACGGATGAGCAAATCGGTCAAAATGGGCGTCGGCGCAGCATTGCCTTTATTGTCTTCCGTCCCTCAAGGCATCCTGATAGGAACGGGCAATGGCGGAATGGAAGACAGCGTGAAATTCCTGAAACAGATCATCGATTACGACGAGGGCCTGCTGACGCCGGGGACCTTTGTACAAAGCACCGCCAACGCCATTGCATCGCAAATCGGCCTGTTGCACCATAACAACGGATATAATGCAACCTACGTGCACAGGGGACTGGCCTTCGAGAGCGCCCTTATCGATGCGGCCATGCTGGTGACCGAACATCCCGGCCACAGCTATCTTGTAGGTGGCGTGGATGAGATATCCAACCATCATTACCGGTTTGAATATACCGAAGGCTGGTATAAAAAGGAAGACCTGTCGGGAAAGGATCTGTATACGACCGATTCACCGGGCAGTATTGCAGGGGAAGGGTCTGCCATGTTCCTGGTAAGCGGCGCGGGGGCCAATGCCCTGGCTGAGGTGAAAGGTATCCTGACCCTGCGGAGCGAGGACGACAATACCGTTAAGGCGGCGATACAAGCTTTTCTCGAACGGTATCTGCCGGCAGGTACCCTGCCGGATCTGTTGCTCAGCGGAGAGAACGGTGACAACCGGGGATTCAGCGGATATGAACGATGCGAGGATATGATGGCCCCCGATACTACCATCGCCCGTTTCAAGCACCTGTGCGGGGAATATCCGACGGCGTCTGCCTATGCCCTATGGCTGGCCTGTAACCTGCCGCCAGTTCTGCCCGGGCACCTGGTCAAACGGCTATCGAAAGAAAAACCCTACAGAACCATCCTTATTTACAATCAATACGAATTCAGTCAGCATAGTCTGATCCTGCTAGAAAGGAGCCTTTAAATCTGAAACATACTTCATCGGCATGGATTCCCTCGGCTGTCACCTGCAGCCTGGCCGGCGGGAAGGCGGTGTCTTCCGGGCGCTGAGTCTGGTTCCATGTCAAATTCATCCATACAGTTTCGTTCTCGTCGGGGCCGATCATCGAGATGAATTTGATCTGGTCAGCCCGGGTCAGCCTTACTTCGCTGCCCACGGCCATGGATACAAGTTCCTTCACTATTTGTAACAGACAGGCGCCGGGCACCACCGGCCGGCCGGGAAAATGCCCTTCAAAGATCGGGTGTCTCCAATTAATCCGGAGAATAGCCCTTGCCAACCCATTGCCGGGCTGCCAGTCTTCGATGATAAAAAAGTCATTCAGCAACATGGTCAGGCTGATTTTGTGCGGGCGAAAGCAAGAGCAGGGAATGGTGAAGGCCAAGATAATGATTATAGATGAGTATCCTGCCGGCGCCTGACCGGATGCGCTGTGCAGCCATCCAAAGGGCGAAAGCCGTAGAAGTCGGATATTCTCCGCAGAGGTGTTTGTAGGGTATGACTGGCCGGTCACGAAACAGGACGGATACCGGGCTGGAGCCCAATGCCAGCTGCCGGTAAATATCATCACTGCGGCTATCGCCATTGTGACCGGTGATGACCACGTCGATGGTATCGGGATCGACGGCATGTGCGCCGAGAAAAGATTGGATATGCTGTTCGATATCGGCTATGCTTTCCGGCTTATATAAAGTCGAGATGCCGTCCAGCCGGGCATAGTCGTGGTCGGAAGGCTGGCCGGCCAGCAGAAAAAATGCGGCCCCTTCGCCGGCGATCGTTCCTTTTACCCGGCCGGTGAACAGGTCGAGGTTCGATACCGGCCGGCGCCGGTATAGTCCGAACCGGGTCAACAGTTCATGGCTGATGTCCGTCGTCTCGTCGACGGCTCCTGTCAGCACGCTCGCCGCCTCTCCGTCCTGCAATAACATCAGCGCATCCAGCAGGGCGTGTTCAAAAGAGAAGCCCCGGTGAACGAAGGTGTTGTTGTACCGGGTACATTGCAGCATTAGCGCGATCTGTGCGCCGACCGTATTGTGCGTCGATTGAATAAAGGGGGCGGGTTGCAGCATTTCTTCCTTCCTTTCGATGAGGCTGGTCAGGAACAGGCCGGTATCTTCGAGGCAACCGTAGGCGGTGCCGGTGACGATCGCATCGGGTTCTTTTACCCCTGCCTCCTGCAGACAGGCCAGTCCGGCGGCGGCGCCCATACGGATGATACGGCTCATCCTGCGCAGGAGCTTAGGGTCGAGCAAAGGCTTATAGTCGGGCTCGATGCATTTTAGCCGGACGCCAACGTATTCGACGGGGGCCGCCCCCGGGAGCCCGAACGTATTTTGTGGCGAGATGCATGCTGCTGACCGGATATATATGCTCATTTATTCGCTGATTGAAAAGACCAGGGAAGAACAATTCCCGCCGAAGCCAAAGGAATTGGACAATACATGCCTGATCGGTTGATCTTTTAAAAAAGTGGTGACAGGCGAAAAAGGCAATTCAGGCATGGGCGTATGCCAGCGAAGGTTAGGATAGACGATCCCCTGCTGAATAGCCAGCACGGATAACACGGCTTCTATCCCGCCACTGGCGCCCAGCGTATGCCCGGTGAAGGATTTCGTCGAGCTCATTTTCGGATAGACGGGGTCGAACAGCCGCCGGATGGCCGTGCCTTCGGCCAGGTCATTGTTCTGCGTACCTGTTCCGTGCAGGTTGATGTAGTCGATGTCTGCGGGTCGCAACCCACTACGTTCAATCGCCGTCGACATGGCCAGCCAGGAGCCACGACCATCGGGCGAGGAAGCCGTCTGATGAAAGGCGTCATTGGCATTCGCATATCCGCTGACCGTACAGCAAACGCCGGAAGGAAGGGAGGCGACCACACTGTCCGATACCAGCACCAGATAGCCTGCCCCTTCACCCAGGTTCAGTCCCTGGCGATCGTTGTCGAAGGGCTTGCAATAACCGCCATCCAATATCATGAGAGCGTTAAATCCATTTAGGGTAAACCGGGTCAGCGCGTCCGTCCCGCCGGCCACGACTACGTCCAGCAATCCATGCCGGATCAACCTTGCTCCAAACCCGATGGCGTTGGCGGAAGAGGAGCAGGCGGTGCTGATTGTCGTCTGAAAATGCCGGATACCCAGACGGTCGGCCACCCACTCGGTACTATACCCGCATTCGTGCTGGACGACTTCGCGAAGTCTCCCTTTTGTGGTGGTGAAGAATTTTTCGGTCAGATCCATGCCGCCTACCGTATTGGCGGAGACAAAACCCGTCCGCAAAGCGGCGAAGTTCGGGATAGCGGCTTTTTCAAGAGCCTCCCTGGCTGCGATGAGACTTAACATGGCCGTTCGGCTGACGGATGAAGAGGCCGGAGACGATCCGGTGGGCAGGCCGGCGAGTTCAGCCAGCCGCACATTGCTGCATTTGACTTCCGCTACGGGTATCCTGTGACGGTGCATGGTGTCGAGCCAGGTGATCTCATCCATGCCGGCCTGTCCGTTGGCTAACGCCGACAGACACTCGCCGATATTGTTCCCGATGGAGGATATTATCCCCGCTCCCGCAACGGCTACCGGTGACCATTTACTCATGTCGGGCATTTATTTGAAATAATTGGTTGATGTTCTCTTCGGACAACGGCATAGGGTTATCGGACAGCTGGGTCGCGCCGGCGGCCTCTTCCACCAGGAAGAGCGCTGCCTTGTATTCCTCTCCCAGTACGTCTATCCAGCCGCAGATGCAGGCGCGGGCGCTGCCATTCTCCATCAGGCCGTGCACATATTGCGCCAGAAACGCGGCATTGAAGGATTCGAAAACGAAAAAGGCATTCTCGCCCTTAAAGTGATGGCGGATACAGATCTCGCCGATCATGATATTGGGCAGGGTATAAACAAATACCGCCGGGCTGGGGATGTCTTTTACCGTCGCGAAATATTTATAGTCCGTATCGAGGCTGGCATTGGCATTGGACAATACGACCGCGACCTCTTCCGGCCGGTAGTCCGCCGAACGGAATCCTTGCCGCAGCAGCAGTTCGCAGGCCAGCCAGCCCAATTTGCTCAGGTTGTCCATCTTGTAGAATTTAGGGTATTGGACACCTGTATGCTGGTAGACCGACAATAGAAAGTCCTGGCCCTCGGCCGACGGCGGTTCGAAGACGGCTTTTCCATTCGTATAGACGATGTGATCGCTGATGATGCAAGTGGCAGTGATATGCTCCATTCTTTATGTTATTGGCTCATGACCACTGCGGCATTGCAACCCCCGAAGCCGGATGCCGTCTTCAGGCAATTGTTGAGGGATGTATGCAGAAGGGAAGAGCAGATATTCAGGGGCATCGATACGCCATTGTCCGCGAAACCCAGGCTGGGTAGTACCAGGTGTTCGCGCATGGACTGGAGGGTAACGATGGATTCGATCAGGCCGGCGGCGCCCAGGGTGTGGCCGTAATATGCCTTGAGGCTATTGACAGGGACAGACTGCAGGCCGGCCAGGGTGATCGCTTTGGCTTCCATTTCGTCGTTGTAGAGCGTGGCGGTGCCATGGGCCGAGATAAAGCCGATATCGCCAGGGGTAAGGCCGGCTTCCGCCAGAGACTTATTGATGACCTGGCAAAGCTCCTGCCCGGTGCGGGAAGGACCGGAAATATGATTGGCGTCGTTACCGACGGCACCACCGCGAAGCCTGACCCCGCCCCGGTATTTTTCGCGTGAAGAAAGGACAACCGTTCCGGCGCCTTCCCCGAGGTTGATGCCGTCCCGTGACCGGTCGAAGGGTCTGCAAGGTCCGGGGCTGATGGCCTGAAAGGAACCGAATCCCGACAGGACAAATTTTGAAATGACGTCAGCACCGGCGACGACGGCCATGTTATAGCTGCCTGAGCGGATCAACCGCATGGCGGTAACCAGCGCCAGGATGCCTGAAATGCAGGCATTCGAGATGACAACGGGGGTATTAGCAAAATGGAAGTGGTCGGCAATCAGACGGGCGGAAGTAGAAAGCGCGATGCGGCGGTCGAGCGCCGGGTTTGCAGCAGCGCGTCCAACGCGTCCAATGCCTCCGGCGCCTACGGCCTCTGTTTCCAGCAGGCTAATGTTGCCCTTGGTGGTGGAGAGGATGAGGATCGTCCGTGGGTCGCCAGGATCGACATCGCCGGTTTTCAGGACGTCGGAAATGGACGCCAACAGTAATTGTTCAAATTTGGTGTAGGCGACGGGCGACGAAAAATCGCCGGGGGCGCCGGTCGTAGCCGCGGTGTAAGGTCCGCTGGCGTCGACACCCCCATCGAACAGCGCGGCATAAAAAGGTTCATCGGCCATTTCCGGCCTGTCATGCCGTCGCACCGCTGAAACGCCCGCTTTCAGCCGGGAAAAATTCTCAGCGGTGGTCAATCCCAACGGGGAAAAGATATTATCCGATACAACGAAAATGTCCTTCATACACTGGTCAGTATTTTCATCTCACCTGTAGCGATGACCTCGCCACGGCAGGTGGTCTTGCCTGAAATTACGATAATATCCGCGACCCGGGCAGTGATGGTGATCTCCGTCATCAGTTCGGCCTCGATTTCCGGGAGGGCCCTGATGTCCAGATCTTTGACCGAGATGATATAGCCGGGTCGCACGCCCTCGTTGACCGCACGGGCCGCATAACCTGCCCCGGCGGCTGCCGTCTGGGCGATATTTTCCATCAGGCCCGCTGCACTCAGCCTCCCTTTCTCCACTAAAGGATTGCCTGGTGTGATGCGAAAGGTGGTGCAGGTTAGATGACCATCGGAATAGACTAATTTGTCCACCATGACGAAGGGCGGTCCCTGGGGTAATAATGCCGTAATATCATGAATATAGTCCGCCATTGATGGATAGTACTTCAGCCGTAATATAAGAAGCCCGCGGCGAAGCCAGGAAGCCAACGGCAAACGCCACTTCTTCCGGCAATCCAAAACGCCTGACCGGTATCAGGACCTTCATCTCCTTCTCGTTCAACCCTTCAGTCATATCCGTATGGATAAACCCGGGAGCGATGGCATTGACCGTAATGCCATGTCTGCCCACTTCCTGGGCGAGTGCCTTCGTAGCGCCGATGACTCCTGCCTTTGCAGCCGAATAATTCGTCTGGCCCGCGTGGCCTTTGAGGCCGGCCAAAGAAACGACATTAATGATCCGGCCATATCTTTTCTGCAGCATGCCGTTCAATACGATGCGGGTCACGAAGAAAAAGGAGTCCAGGTTAGTGCGGATGACCTCCGACCATTGCGCGTCTTCCATCCAAACCATGAGAGCATCTTTCTTGATACCCGCATTGTTGACCAGCACCTCGATATATTTCTCCGGATTGTTGTCCGACCACCGGGTCAGCTGCTGCTGCACCTGGTCCTTATTCCCGACATCGAACGGCAGTAGCTCTCCGTCTCCGCCGTGCTGCCGGATCTCCGCCAGCGTCCTTTCCGCCTCTTCTGCATTGGACAGGTAATTCACTAGGACATAATAGCCCATCGCGGCCAGCTCGAGGCCGATGGCCCGACCTATTCCTCTCGATCCCCCAGTTACCAGAGCGTATTTCATAACAGCGGGTTTGATTGTTCCAAAAACTCTTTCATCTTTTGCAGCTGCTTGTATTTCGGCTGGTCGTCGATAAATTTCGGGCAGATCTTCCTCACGTTTTCGTAAACCGACAAGGTAGTGAGAGCCAGTCTTGACTGGCAGCCGGCATAGTCGATCGCCTGTGCAATGGCCATCAGCTGGATACTCAGTACCTCAAACGAATTATCGATGACCTTTTTGGTCAGCAGCGCCGCATTGGCGCCCATGCTGACAATGTCCTGGTTATCGTTGTTGTTGGGGATGCTATGAACGTACATCGGAAAGGACAAGGTCTGGTTTTCCGCGACGGTGGAAGTGGCGGTGAACTGCACACCCTGCATGCCAAAATTAAAGCCCAGCACTCCCAGGTTGACAAAGGGAGGAAATTTCTGATTGAGCTTGTCGTTCAGGAGGTAGTTGAGCTGCCTTTCCGCCAGCATAGATAATTTGGTAATGGCGATCCTCAGTTTGTCCATTTCAAGGGCCACATAGTCGCCGTGAAAATTTCCGCCATGGAAGATGTTCTGGTTCACATGATCGATGACGGGATTGTCATTGACAGAGTTCAGCTCATCAACCAGGACCTTTTCAGCCTGGCGGATGGTATCGTCGATCGGCCCCAATACCTGGGTCACACAGCGCAGGGAATAATATTCCTGTACTTTATCTTCGAAGACCGTCTGTTGCAGGCTGCCGGGATGGTATAAGTGTTCGGTACGGCTGCGGATCATCTTACTGTCATGCAGTATTCCCCGGATCACGGCGGCGATCCTGTTCTGACCGGGGTGATGCTTGACGATATTGAGCTCGTAGGAATAATGGTCGCTGAAGGCTTCGACGATTTCATTGGTCAGCGCAGACAGGAGGGCAGACCATTCTACCAGCCGGCCGGCGCGGAGGATGTTGACCAGCCCGATGCCGGTCATGGCGGAAGTGCCATTCAAAATGGCCAACCCTTCCCGGATGCGGATAGAAAGTGGCCGGATCCCCAACCGGGCGAATATTTCCGCGGCGGGGTGAACAGCGCCTTCGTAGAACACTTCTCCTTCGCCGATCAGTGCCAGCCCGACATGGGCCAGCTGGACCAGGTCCCCACTGGCGCCGACGCCGCCGTGTTCAAAGATACAGGGCATGACATCCTTGTCGATCAGGTCTTTCAGCAGGTTGACGGCATCAGGGTGCACGCCGGAATAACCCTGCATGAGACTGTTGAGGCGAGTGATCATAGTCGCCTTGGCCAGCAGGGGGGACAGCAGATTACCGCTGCCCGAGCAGTGGCTTCGGATCAGGTTATATTGCAGCTGAAGGAGGTTTTCGGTCTCGACCTTGTACTGTGCCATCGGCCCGAAACCCGTATTAATGCCATAGATCAGCTTATCCGACGAAAAGTGGGCCAGGAAATTAAAATTGGCCTCGACTTTATCCACAGCCGCCTTGTCCAGGGTGACCTTTTTTTTATGATGGAGAATATCCGAAAAATCGGTTAAAGAGAGAGCCTTGTGTCCAACAGATATCATGGGCTGCAAGTTATTTGAATTCATTCCTCCTGTCAAGAAATTTGATGGCTTTTCTGCTGGCTTCCGGAAATTGCATTTTTTGCATGCCGGCCGCATCGGTATAGACGATATGTGGACTTACCCTCAGTCTGGCCTGCAGATAGGCCCTGATCCGGTGGTCGCACTCTTCGGTCCGGGCGGCCGGCACCAGGTGGAGGAGTATTTCATCAAGACCGACCTCATTGGAATAGACTTCCACCACAAAGTCGATGACTTCCTCCATTTCATTCAGCAGGTCGAAAAGAGCCGGGGGATACAGCGTAGTCCCCTTGAATTTGATCATTTGTTGTTTTCGGCCGATGATCGGCGACAGGCGAAGGCTGGTCCTGCCGCAGGGACAGGGCTGGTCGGAATACGTGCAGATATCCCCTGTTTTATAACGGATCAGGGGCATTCCTTCGACGCCCAGGGTGGTGACGGTGACTTCGCCTGGTATCCCGGGACCCACTTTTCGGTCGTTATCATCCAGCAATTCGACGATCAGCAGTTCAGGCTGCAGATGGCCGCCTGTCCCTTCCCCGCATTCCGTAAAGGCCGTTTGCATTTCGGTAGAGGCATAGGTAGAGTAGAGGCGGATATCCCAGGCATCTGCTATCTTTTTACCCAGTATGTTCAGGGAGAAATCCGGATGGCGGATGTTTTCCCCGATGCAGACGGCCTTTTTGACGGAAGACCGGTTGAGATCGATATTGTTCTCTTTGGCAAAAGCGATCAGTTTGAGGATAAAGGAGGGCACGGCCACCAGCACAGTAGGTTTGAGCCGGGTGATCGTCTGCCATTGAAGGGCAGGAACACCAGGTCCGAGACGGATCACTCCTGCCCCCAGCCTGCGAATGCCGGAATAATAGGCTATTCCGGCCATGAATTGCCGGTCCAGCGTCAGCATCAACTGATAGATATCCCCTGCCGAGCCATCCGCACACAAAAAAGAATGATATTCATTATCCGCCAGGCGGTCCAGGTCATTATGTGTAAGGGCAATGGTAACGGGGCTTCCCAGCGTTCCCGAAGTGGTCGTGTATTCGGCGATCCGATCGCGTTCCACGCACAAAAAGTCATCGTTGCGCCTTTGAAGGTCCTCTTTGGTGGTAGGGGGAATGATGTAGAGATCGTCGGCCGTCCGGATGCTAGCGGTATCGATATGGTGCCGGGCGAACAATTCCCGGTAGAAAGGGGAAAAACGGCCGGTGTAGCTCAATAATTCCTGCAATTTTTGCTCTTGCCCCCGCGCACCGGTGTTCACACGGTAATTTTTTCAATTTTGAATTGCAGGCTGCCGGCGGGCACCTGTACCTGGGCCACGTCGCCCACCTTCTTGCCCAGCAAGCCCTTTCCGATGGGAGAAGTGACGGAGATCTTTCCCACTTTGAGGTCCGCCTCTTTTTCGGATACCAGATGATAGGTCATCTGCTTTTTATTTGTCAGGTTGGTGACCGTCACCTTGGTGAGAACAGAAACTTTACTGGTATCTATAGTCCCTTCGTCAATGACGCGGGCGTTGGCCAGGTCGCTGTCCAGCTTCTGTATTTTAGCCTCCAGTAAACCCTGGGCTTCCTTTGCCGCATCATATTCCGCATTTTCCCGGAGGTCTCCCTTTTCGCGGGCCTCCGCAATAGCTTTGGACGCGGCCTGCCTTTCCACGGTCTTCAATTTCTGCAGTTCTGCCTTCAGATGTTCCAGCGCATCTTTCGTGAAATAGCTGAATCCACTCATAGTCCCTCCTTTGTGTTATTAATGTGCTATTGACCTATCGGTCGAGCCGCCTTTTGGCCGACTCAGAGAAAAAAAATACAACGCCCTGGAGAGATCCAAGGCATTGCATTAGGGCTACAAAGATAACGAAAATATTATAATCCGCTTATATCGACAGTTTTTCAAGGATTACTTTGGCCATTTTGAAGAAGGCCTCATGGGTGTACCCGGCGATATGGGGGGTAATCAGGGTGTCCGGCCGGTCCAGCAACCATTTCAGCTGCTGGCGCTGGAGGTCGGTATAGGTGTCCAGCCGCTCGTTTTCCAGGACGTCCAGGGCGGCGCCGGCGATCTTGCCCTTTTCCAGGGCCCGGATCAAAGCGGCAGTATCATGGACCTTCCCGCGGGAGGCATTGACGAACCAGGGTTTTCTTTCCAGGGACTCGAAAAAAGCATCTCCGGCCATGTGCAGGGTCTCACTCGTCAGCGGCACATGCATACTAACCACATCGGCATACCGGGCCAGCTGTTCCAGGGAGGCCTCCCGGACATTGCCTTTGGCAAAGTCGTATTTGTATTTATCATAAGCCAGGATGGTGACATCGAAAGAAGACAGCAGTTTGGCGAAGGCGCCCCCGGCATTGCCAAACCCGACGATCCCGACCGTTTTGCCGGTCAGTTCGGTTCCCCGATTGGCGTCCCGGATCCATTTGCCTTCCTTGATCTCCTGCTCGCTGGCGGCGATGTTATTCATTAGCGTGAGCAGCATGCCCAGCACGTGTTCCCCTACGGCATTACGATTACCCTCCGGGCTGCTCACGCAGCGGATGCCCTTTCCTTCCGCATAGGTGGTATCGATCAGCTCCATACCGCTGCCCAGGCGGCCGATCCACTGCAAGGAGGCGGCCCGGTCGATGATCGGGCGATCGATCTTCAGGCGGGTGGTGACAATCAGGCCCTCCACCCCTTCCAGGGAATTCAGCAGCTCTTCATAGGTGATCTGGGGGGAATACTGCACGGTGTATCCTTTTTCCGTCAGTGTTTTGGCCAGATACTCATGGGTTTTGGCAGTAATTATGACTTTCTTCATCTTTTTATGGTTGTGTCTTCATTTTCCAGGTGAGCCCTGCAAAATCATGGATAGTCAATTGTTCTGCACGCTGTCCGAACAGGGGGTCGCCGAGGGTCTCAGCGTCGAAAAGGGCTTTCACCGCGTTGCGAAGGGTCTTTCTGCGCTGGTTAAACGCCGTTTTAACGAGCAGGAAGAAGCTCTTTTCATCCCTGAAATCCGGTATTGCAGAAGGGATAAGGCGGATCACCGCGCTCTTTACTTTGGGCGGCGGGTTGAAGCATTGTTCGTGTACTTCGAACAGGTATTCTACCCGGAAAAAAGCCTGGATCAGCACGCTCAGCACGCCATAGGTCTTGGAACCTTCTTTGGCAGCCACCCGTTGGGCCACTTCTTTCTGGAACATCCCTATCACCGTACCGATGTCAGCTTTCCAATCCAGCAGCTTAAACAGGATCTGTGAAGAAATATTGTAAGGAAAATTGCCGATCACCGAGAATTTGCCCTCGAAGGGTTTTTCAAGATCGAGTATACTGGCATGCAGTATCTTGCCCTGCAGGACCGGCCAGGTCGTCAGCAGGTAGCGGATCTTCTCCTCGTCGAGCTCGACCGCCTTGAAATCGACGCCTTCCAGTTCCAGCAGGTATTTCGTGAGGGCGCCGGCCCCCGGTCCTACTTCCAGCAGGCGGGTGAAGGGGTGTGGGCCCAAACTGGCGACGATTTTCCGGGCTATATTCTCATCCCGAAGGAAATGCTGGCCGAGGGATTTTTTAAAAGTATACATCGGGGGGGCAAAAATACGGGAAATCGTATCTTTACCCGGTAAATAAGAAATAGCGCATGAGCCTTCAACTACAAAAACCCGTGATCGGGATCTCTATCGGTGACCTGAATGGAATTGGAACTGAGCTGATCATTAAGACATTTTCCGACCACCGGCTGCTGGAATTGTGTACGCCGCTCATCTTTGCGTCGAACAAGCTGATCAATTTCTACCGGAAATCGATGCCGGAACTCCCGTTCAATTACCAGAACACCAAGGATTTTTCGCGGATCACCCCCAAACAGATCAATATTTACAACTGCTGGGAGGAAGAGATTGCCATTACGCCGGGGCAGCTGACCGATGTCGGCGGTTCCTATGCCGTCAAATCGCTGGTTACGGCCGTAGAAGCCCTGAGGGATAAAAAGATCCAGGGCCTGGTGACGGCGCCCATTCATAAAAAGAATACCCAATCCCCCGCTTTCGACTTTACGGGGCATACTCCCTATCTGAAGCACGCCTTCAACGCGAACGATGTGCTGATGCTGATGGTGTCGGATAATTTCAGAGTGGGGTTGGTGACCGAACACATACCGGTAAAAGATATCGCCCGTCATATCACCCGCGAGGCCATCCTTTCCAAGTTGAATATTCTGCGTGACAGCCTCGTCAGGGATTTCGGCATCGATAAACCGCGGATCGCAGTGCTGGGTTTGAACCCGCATGCGGGTGATGAGGGCCTGATCGGAAAAGAGGATGAAGAGATCATTAAGCCGGCGATCAAAGACGCCAAGCATCAAATGATGGTATTCGGCCCGTATAGCTCCGATGCCTTTTTCGCCCGGGGCTACCACAACCGCTTCGACGCGGTGCTGGCTATGTACCATGACCAGGGGCTTATCCCTTTCAAATCACTGGCTGCCGGAGAAGGGGTGAACTATACCGCCGGTCTGCCGATGGTCAGGACCTCACCCGACCATGGCACCGCCTTCGATATTGCCGGTAAAAACAAGGCTGACAGCACTTCCTTCCTCACGGCTGTCTACACCTGCATCGATATCATCCGCAACCGGCAGGAATATGATGAGAACCGGAGCAATCCCCTGAAAAAGATGGGTGGCATCGTCCTGGCGAATGCCGAGGATGAGAAACTCGAAGGAAGCCGGGGATAACCCCTTGATTTGCAAGTACATTCACATTTTTTTGCCAAAGGCTTGCAAAAACAGAATGTCTTCTCTATCTTTGGTCTGTACCTATTTATGGGTAGTCCCAACACTCCATCGCAGAAATTTATTATCCCCCGAAAAACAGCAGGCCAATCATTCTACCGTCGTTCGAGTTCCCTTCCTTTGAATCACCTCTGATTTACAGTGTCCTGGTTATTATTCACCTTCTGAAAATTACAAAGATGAAACGGAACTTCTTAACGATCCTCCTTACTCCTGTCCTGGCTATTTCGCTGCAGCCACTGTATGCTGCGGGTCCTCTCAATGACAATTTCAATTCCCGCCCCGGTGTCCGGCTTTCCGAGGTCAAGGGGTATTTGCAAGGCAATTGCTGGTTCTTCTCCGATTTCGATGTCAACCGCAATGGTTGGGCGCCGAAAATGGAAGGGGATGGCGCCATGGTGTCCGGCACCGGAGGCAGCGCTACCGAACGGACTGGCATTTTTACGCCAATACTGGACATGCCCGCCAGCACTGCTGTTAGCTTTACCTATATGTTCAATGCTCCGGTTCAGAACCGGCGGTGGATCAAGATCTATGCGGCGGATGCCAATGACAAGCCGGTGTTGCTGCTGGACAGTGTCGAACTGACGGGTTCCGAAGCAAGTCATCTTTATCATTACAACAAAAGCCTGGCTGTAGCGGCTGGTCAGTATAAGCTTTATATTAATTATCAGGGTATCGACGGCAGCCAGCGGATAGCCATCGACGAATTGTCCATCGGCGCCGCCCCTCATTATGCTTCTACCTGCAATACCGCACCCGTGGCTTTGCGCGATAAGTTCACCGGAACGGCCAGCCATACTGCCAACGGCAACGTACTCAGTAATGATTACGATCCTGATCATGAGACGATGACAGCCTACCTGCTGGCGGAGTCTCCGGACGGCCGCGTCGACCTGGGAAAGAACGGAGAGTTCGTCTTCACGCCTAAGGAAGGGTTTACCGGAAATTCCACGCAATTTGCCTATAAGGTATGTGATAACGGCAGCCCTGCGTTGTGCTCCATTACACAGACGGCCACGATACGCTTTCCGACGCGCAGCACCCTGACGAGCTTTCAGGCATTGTTCAGCCGTAAGGCAGTAGCCGTCAGCTGGAATACGGCGTCAGGCAACCACAGCAGTCTCTTCGAAGTGGAAAGGAGCCTGGATGGCACCGACTATGAAAAAGTGGGTGAAGTGAAATCAACGGAGGCGGTCGCCCCGGGCGAATATGCCTTTACCGATCCCATCCATGAGAAAGAGCGTAAAAATGATCTGTATTATCGTCTCCGGCAAACCGATGCGGCAGGCCGTGTGACTTATTCAAAGGTGTTGATCCTCCGGTCATATGGCAGCAAGAGTGTTGAAGCGGTGAGCGTCACGCCCGATCCAAACGTCAACGATATCCAGGTGAATGTACAGCTGAAGGAAAAATCGTTTGTCATGATGCGGGTGATGGATGGCAGCGGCAGCGAGCTGATCAAGCAGACGGCCATGGGAGAGAACGGTGAGAACAGCTACAATATCGAAGGTACGTCTCAACTGGAACCGGGTATGTACCAATTGGAAGTCATCATCAACAGCAATGAGCGGTTGACGATGCGGCTGGCGAAGAGTTAGTATTGAATGGTTCGCTTTATAAGGGTCGCCCACACATGAGGGCGACCCTATTTTTTTATATTCAGATAGGCCTGTAGATCCTTTACGTATTCCTCGAAGGCCTGCACGCCCTGCGGCGTGATCTTGCAAATGGTCTGCGGGTAGTTATCTTTAAACGACTTGATGACGTCTATATAGCCGGCTTCCTTCAGCTTGTTGATCTGTACGCTGAGGTTACCGGCCGTCGCATTGGTCTTTTCCCTGAGGTAGGTGAATTCAGCCTCTTTCACCGTGATAAGGATGGAGACGAGGGCCAACCGCAGCTGAGAATGCAATATCGGGTTGAGATCTTTAAACATGTTTTCTTTTTGCTTGCAGGTAGCATTTTCTCAGGATAAGGCCGGGGATGAACCAGGCCAGCTGCGCTCCGGCGGCCAGGCACAGCATTTCGTACGGAGAAGGAGTAAACGTGCACAGGATGGCCAATATACAGCAAGCGATACCGCCGACAATCATGGGCCGGAACCGGCGACCAAAGCCGATAGCAAGGGTCGGAATACTATATAAGATCAGGTAGACGCTGGTCGCCTGCGAAAAAGGGTATGCGTTGGCCACATAGGAAAAAATAAAGATGGCTATGGCGAAGGCGATCCAGAGGCCGCCGATCAGACTCCCTTCATGGCTCTTATAGCGCCTTTCCCTGCCTTCGCGTATCCCAATGAAGACCTGCGGTGCAACGGCTGCGATGGTGAGGAACCAGACATAATCCAAAGCAGGCCATTTCAGCCAATAGTTTGCAAAGGTAACCAGGGCGCAGAAGGTAATGACGCTGCCCCACAGCAGGGAGCTGAGCCCCGTGTCGATGAATTCATTTTTGGCCTTGCTGATCATCGAGGTGATCAGTTGCAGGCTCTGTTCGCCGGTAAGGGGGGATTCGTGCTCGATATTATTCTCCATGATGCAAGATTATTTTTGAAAGGTAAGGGTTATTGGCACTGAGCCAGCATGTCTTCGGCTTGTTTCTGGCCCCAGGTGGGGTATAGCGGCTTGGGCTGCGCGGCCTTGAAGAGCGCCACGGATTTCTCAAATAAGGGCTTCGCTTTGTCCTTTCCGCCTCCGAATTGTGGCGGAGTGCCGAACAGGCTCATGCCCTGCAGGTAATAGAGACGGGGATTATTGGGATCGGCAGCCAGGCCTTTCTGCAGGGCATCCGAGGCATCCTTGCCGTTGGTCATCCAACGTGACTGGGGGTCGACCAGCATCTGCTGGGTAGCGGACATATTCTCTACGGCATAGGTTTCGGCATTCTTTTCAATGGCCTCCGCCTTGGCCAGGTAAGCGTTGATTTTTTGGGCGTTGGCATCCTTGTCTTTGATGTCGGGCCTCCAGCCGATCCAGGTCTGGGCCAGGGCAGCGTAGTAGTAGGGCAGCCATTGCGTTTTTTCGGCATCGCCGATGCGGTCGAAAGTACTGGCCAGGCTCTGTAACTGATCGATGGTCTTGGCCGAATCCAGCAAGGGTATATTCTTTTGCATGGCCTGGGTGTACTTGTCCGATTGAGCCTGTGTGGTAAAGCCGAGTCCGATGAGGAGGGCGAAAAAAAGGAGTGTCTTTTGCATGGTTGTAGTTTTTATTTTTAAAAATTTTGATGACTTGACTTATAAATTGTTATTGATAGCATCCTGTGACCGGTCGACGCCCCAGCTAATGAAGCAACCGACGAAATAGAACCGTGTAGCCGGCGGCGTGATAGCCTGTTTGTAGAGACCGCTGTACGAAAAGTTATAACCATATACCGCATTATAGCCCAGCACATTGCTGACGCTGGCAAACCACACGACGAAAGTCTTTGCCTTGGGATTGCCGACGCTGGGGACATATTCCGCACTAAAATTGAGGCTGTTGTAATCTTTAGTCTTGCCGCTCTCCGCGAGATAATATTTATTGGCGCTGTCAAGGATAAAGTTATAATAGGGCCGGCCGGTCGCGAAGCTATAGGTGAGGTTGACCCCGGACTTGATCTTGGTAAAGAAACGCTTCATGACTATGGAAGCAGTGTGGGTGGCGGCGAAGGAAGGCATCAGCTGTTCGGTATAATTGAGGTAATTGCGCCGGGTATCCAGGTAGGAATAGCTGATCCAGTAATCGAAATTCTTGATGGATTTCTTATCGCGCCAGAATAGTTCGAATCCTTTGGCATAACCGGTGCCGGTGTTGTTGAAAGTGGAAAAGAAATAATTGACGGGGACGGTCTTGACGAGGTACTGATATTGTTTGTAATAGGCTTCGATACGGAAGATCCTGTCCTTGGTCATCTTCTGGTAGTTGATGATATAGTGCGTCGCTTTTGTAAAGCCAAGATTGGGGGTATAGAAAAGCTGGTTGTTCTCCGGCTTCTGGTAGAAGATACCATAGGCCAGGGATACCTGGGCATCCGGGCCGGTGCGATAAGCCATGGATACTCTCGGGGCAATATCCGATTTATCGATGATACTGGAATGTTCGTAGCGAACCCCGACCTTGGCTGCGAGTTCGTTGGTCAGGAAGATATCGGATTCTGCGAAGGCCGCATTGAAGTTGTCGTGGAATTTGTAAAGTGTATCGATGTTGTATTCCACGGTATGGTATTTCTGGTAATTATAGGCATACGAATATTCGGTGCCGAAGCGGATAGCGCTGAGGGTACCCAATTTCTTGTCGAATACGACCTTTACCTGGGAGAGGTCCTGTCGCTGGTCCACGCCAAAATTCTTGTAGTTCATCCAGAAGACCGAGTCCGGGAAGTCGAGCGGCTGGTTCTGCAGGTTTTGCACCTGTTGCGAGATATTGTCCAGGTTTGTGCTATAGCTGGCCCCAAGGTCCATTTTCCAGCCATTATTAAGGTATTCGCGCCAGCTGAGGTTGTTGTACCAGTTATGATTGGTGATGGCGAAGGCATCGTTGGTATTCAGGCTGTCCCAGTCCTGGCGGCGCAGACCAAGGTTGTTATAGGAGAAAGTCGTATAGTATTTAATGATGCCGCCGTTTTTGGTCTTTATGCGAAAATTGGCATCTGCGTTATGGTATTGCGGAATCTCAAAGTAGTCGGGCACCTGTTTGACCGCATGGAAATAGAGGTCGACATTGGTATAGTTGTAGCTGATACCCCATGAAGATTGTTTGTCTTTGGATAGCTGCTGGGTTCCGACACCTGCCAGGATCGGCGAGATGGAAGCGTCTATCTCGGATTTTTCGGGCAGGTCTATCGATTCGAGCAGGACGACCGAAGACAGCGCCTGGCCGTAGAGGGCCGAATAACCGCCGGTGCTGAAGACCGTCCCTTTGAAAAGAAAAGGGGAAAAGCGGCCTCTTTGGGCGATATCGGGAACGCTGGAGTAATAAGGGTTATTGACCAGGGTGCCGTCAATGTATTGTTTGGCTTCATAGCCGGCTCCGCCGCGTACAAATAGTCCCTCTTGCTCGCCGACCTGCTGGGCGCCGGGCAGCGTCTTCAGGGCGGCCGTGATATCTGCGTTGGAACCTGCTGTGGTGGCGATATCGAGCGAGCTGAGGACGGCGCCTCTTTTAGCATCGCCGGCGGTAAAAGAGCCTGCAGTGATCGTGACGGCCTTCAGTTCGCTGAGCTGTTCTTTCAGGACGAGGCGCAAATCGATGGGTGATCCGTTGAGGGTGACGGGTTGTTCCAGGGGGTTATAGCCAATATTGGTGACGGCAAGGAGATGATCGCCTTTTTCGGTGGATTGAAAGCTGAAATGGCCGAGGGAATCGGATGTAGCGCCGTCATAAGTGTCCTTGACGGTAATACTGGCGCCCCGGATGGGATGGCCCTTACCGTCCTTGACGGTGCCGGACACCAGTGTTTGGGCTGGAAGCCATCCGGCAGCGAGGATAAGGGTAGTTAGTAAGACAGTCGCTTTCATTTCTCATCATTTTATTGCTAAAGTAAACTAGTTTATTTTATAAACCAAATAGTGAGCGGAGATTTTTTAGCGCTCCGGGGCATGGACGAGGAGCAGGCGATAGATTGGGCGGCAGATTGGGCGGCAGATCGGGTGGCAGATCGGGTGGCAGATCGGGTGGATGGCCGGCCGGAACAAAAAAAAAGCCAGGCTTAGAAAAGCCCGGCTGTTGTTGATCGTACCCTTTAAAACTAAACTCTTGCTATATAATTATATAATATGGTATGACAAATCATTCCTATTGATCGCTGGTAATAATAAAATGCTATGATAATCAGATAAATACGGGGTAATCCATGAGAGAGGAGCCGATGACAGGGACGGATATAATTGTTTCATAAGTGCTTTTAAGGGACTATAACGGATTGTCGTACTATTCTACCCGGCGCATCTGAAATTACCTGCAAACCAAGTTGCCTGTACGGATAAACTGCAGAAAAAGGATTGGAAATAAAATGAACGGATGTTTTTCGGGAGCTTGGAGGGGATGTCGTGATGACATTGTAAAGATTGCCAAAAATTTTTGATTGTGCAAGCGTTTATACTTAATTTTTTTAGTCCGGGCACGTAAAAAAAAGAGACCCGGTCATTACTGCCGGGCCTTTTATCGGGAATTCGATGCTGTTGTTTATTTATACTGCGGTATCAGGCTATTGGCAAGGTCTACCATTTTCTTGACCCCGTCATCGGCAAGGTTGCCCTTTTTAAACTCCGCCAATACATCGGGCAGTTTGTTCTCCATTTCCATCAGGAAATGGTCTTCAAATTCCCTTACTTTTCTAACAGCTACCTGTCGCAGTAGGCCCTGGGTTCCCAGGTAGATGATGGCGACCTGCTTTTCGACAGAGAAGGGAGTGTATTGCGGTTGTTTAAGGATTTCCACATTGCGCGCTCCTTTATCGATGACCAGTTTGGTCGCGGCGTCGAGGTCCCCCCCGAATTTGGAAAAGGCTTCCATTTCGCGATACAGGGCCTGGTCGAGCTTCAGCGTACCGGCGACTTTTTTCATCGATTTGATCTGGGCATTCCCACCGACGCGACTAACGGAGATCCCGACGTTGATGGCAGGGCGGATACCGGCGTTAAAGAGGTTGCCTTCAAGGAAGATCTGACCGTCGGTAATGGAGATCACGTTGGTCGGGATATACGCGGAGACGTCGCCGGCCTGTGTCTCGATGATAGGCAGGGCAGTCAGCGATCCGCCGCCCTTGACGAGGTGACGGATGGAATCCGGGAGATCGTTCATGTTTTTGGCCACGCCGTCATCGGCAATGATCTTGGCCGCACGTTCGAGCAGGCGGCTATGGAGATAGAACACGTCGCCGGGATAAGCTTCACGGCCCGGGGGGCGGCGCAGCAGGAGAGACACTTCGCGATAGGCGACAGCCTGTTTGGACAGATCATCGAAGATGATCAGCGCGGGCCTGCCGGAGTCACGGAAGAACTCACCGATAGCTGCCCCGGCGAAGGGAGCGTAGAACTGAATGGGAGCCGGATCAGCAGCGGTAGCCGCTACGATCACCGTATATTCCAGGGCGCCATAGTCAGCGAGGGTCTTCATGACCCCGGCCACCGTTGATGCCTTCTGGCCGATGGCGACATAGATACAGTATACGGGCTTGCCTGCCTTGAAGAATTCTTTCTGGTTGATGATGGTGTCGATGGCTATTGCGGTCTTGCCGGTCTGACGGTCGCCAATGATCAGCTCGCGTTGTCCGCGGCCAATGGGGATCATGGCGTCGATGGCCTTGATACCCGTTTGGAGGGGCTCCTTTACCGGTTCGCGGAAAATGACACCGGGGGCTTTGCGCTCCAGGGGCATTTCATATTTCTCTCCGGTAATGGGCCCTTTACCATCGATGGGTTCACCCAGCGTATTGACCACGCGGCCCAGCATGCCTTCGCCGACATTGATGGACGCGATTTTCCCGGTGCGCCGTACTATTGAGCCTTCTTCGATATCGCCGGTCTCTCCCATCAGTACCACCCCTACGTTGTCTTCTTCCAGGTTGAGCGCTATAGCTCTGACGCCATTTTCGAATTCGACCAGCTCGCCGCTGCCGACACTGCGCAGTCCGTATACACGGGCGATACCGTCACCGACCTGCAGCACGGTACCGACTTCTTCCAGCTCGGTGGCAACGTTAGTATTGCTCAATTGCTGCCGCAATATCGCTGAAATTTCATCCGGTTTGATGTCTGCCATAATTGTTTTCAGTTTGAAGTTAATTACCTTATCTTATAGATAAAATCGTTGTTTTCGAATTGTTGTTTGATCTTACGGAGATCGAAAGCGACACTGGCGTCTATCAGTTCATCTCCGATCTCCAGTATAAAACCGCCGATCAGTTCTTCCTTCACTTCGGTGTTCAGCTCAATCTGCTGTGCGTTCCGGTCAGTCTTCAGCTTGTCCAGGATGGATTGCTTCACCGCATCGCTGATGGGTACGGCGGTAGTCAGCTTGACGGTCTGAATGCCCAGGTACAGCTTGTATTGATCGATAAAAGCGACGGCGATCTTGGGTAGCCAGGCCTCACGGCCCTTGCTCATCAGCAAGTGATTAAAAGCCGTCGTCAACTCGGAGACCTTTCCGGCCGTCACGGCATCCAGGATCTTCCTTTTCTTGTCGGTCTTGATAATAGGACTCCGGAGGACGCCGACCAGTTCGCGGCTGGCGCGGCAAACATCCCTTAAAAACAGCATATCGTTATAGACAGCATCCAGCTCGCCTCTTTCTACGGCGAGGTCGAGGATAGACTTGGCGTACCGGGCTGCTAAACGGGGATTCGGTGTCATAGATAATTTAGTTCAGTTTCGATTCGTTAGTCAGTTGACGGATGTAGCTCTCCTGCTGGCTCTTGTCAGCCAGTTCACGGCGCAGGATCTTTTCCGCTACTTCCACCACCAGGTTACCCACCTGGTTCTTGACTTCGGTGAGGGCTGCCATTTTCTGCTGTTCGATAGCGGCCTGGGCGTCGGTGATGATCTTACCGGCCTCTATCTTCGCCTGTTCCTTGGCTTCGCTGACGATCTTGTCCCGGATGTCGCGGGCTTCCTTGAGCAGCTGAGATCTTTCTTCGCGGGCTTTGGCCAGGAGGGCCTCATTCTCGCCTTTGAGCTGGACCATCTCAGCCTTTACTCTTTCGGCAGTAGCCAGTGACTCGGCAATGCCTTGTTCTCTGTCGTTGAGTGATTTGAGGATGGGCTTCCAGGCGGTCTTCTTCAGGATGAAGAAGAGGATAATGAAACCGATAAGGTTCCAAACAAACAAGCCTAAATCGGGCGTTAATAAATCCATACGAACTATTTTATACAGTCATTTTAAAATTCATTGTTCCAACCGGCAGCGGGCGGGAGAAAAAGTACTGCATCTTCGGCCCTGTGCGTCGGATGCAGTATGTTTTTACGTGCGTCACTACCCAAATCGGCCTGGTTAAGCCGATCCGGTTACTTAACTGCGACGAGCAGACCTGCTACGGCAGCCAGAAGGGCAACGCCTTCGACGAGTGCCGCCGCCAGGATCATGTTGGCACGAATGTCATTTGCAGCTTCCGGCTGGCGGGCAATACCCTCTACAGCGCCTTTACCAACCTGGCCGATACCGATACCGGCACCGATGGCCGCGAGGCCTGCGCCAATTGCGCCATATCCGGGCTGTGATACATCCAACAAAGTTGTCATCAACGTCATGATACTTGGTTTTATATTTAAGAAAACATTTGAATTATATGACTACGGCCTCATCTCCATGTTCGTGTCCATGCCCTTCTTCATGGCCGCCTTCGAAGGCCTGGCCAATGAATACCGCGGTAAGGTTCGCGAAAATGTATGCCTGGATGAATGCCACTAATATTTCGATGAGGTAAATGAAGATCGACAGCAGGACGAAGAAAGGCGAAGTTCCCCAGCCCAGCGCCGTATTCATGGCACCGAAAACAAAGATCAGAATGATAAAGCTGAGGATGATGATATGGCCCGAGACCATATTGGCAAAAAGACGGACGATCAGGGCGAAGGGTTTGGTGAAAATGCCCATCAGTTCGACCGGCCACATGATGAACTTGACGCCCCATGGCACGGGCGGGTTAACGATGTGCATCCAGTAGTGTTTGCCGGTGCTGAACATGATGACTATGAACGATATAATTCCGAGCATCGCGGTAAAGGCGATATTGCCGGTGACATTGGCCGTTCCGGGTATCAGCCCAATAAGATTATTGATCAGGATAAAAAAGAAAACGGTCAGCAGGAAGGGCATGTATTTCTCGTAACGATCTCCCAGGTTGGCCTTGCCCACCTCGTCCCTTACAAAAACGACCACCGGTTCCACTGCTCCCTGGAAACCGCCGGGAGCCGTCTTTACACCCTGTCCTTTGGCATACTTGCCGGCCACACCGTTCATCAACCAGATCAGCAGAACGACGGAGATCAGCATTTGGGTAACGTTGCGGGTCAGGGAGAAGTCATATACTTTCACCGATCTATCGATAGCGCCATTCGCATCTACGGCAACGATTTTGCCCGGCTTATATACCTTTTCGTCCAGTTTGTTTTCGGCTATATATTTTTCATGGAGAAGGCGATAATTGTCGTAGGTCTGTTCACCGTTTTCGAAACGGGAGGACATAAAAACAGACAATCCCCTTTCCGGACTGTAGAGGATCACCGGGAGAGGGATGGATACGGGCTTTTGATGAAAAGTCCAGAAATGAAATTCGTGGGCATCGCCAACGTGTTCGAGGATGATTTTGGCGGGGTCCATTTTCTTCGCTGAATCCTGCCCGGTCGGTCCGGCCGCAGTGGGGTTATCCTGCGCCTGGGACATATTAAAAAAAAACAGGCTAACTAGGCTGAAAGCCGCTACCAATAAAGATTTGGACCATTTGGATGCCATACTTTCCTCGAAATTTGCTGCAAAGATAGGGGCGGAGGGTCAGAAATGTGCAAGAAAAGGGCTTTTTTCTAATTTAGCCCTTTTCTTGCACACGGCTAATAATTGACCTTCGGTCGAGCCGCCTCGGCGGCTCTTGTAAAAACAGATTAAAAAATGGTTAGAGGAAAAATCCCTGAAATTGATCAGGATGCCCTTCTTTCAGCTTTTGTCGGCTTGCGAAACTGCATCTCATGCAATTTGAAATAAAACCCGCCTTTGGCCAGGAGCTGATCATGGGTACCGATCTCGCGGATCTCGCCTTTGTCGAGGACGATGATCTGATCGGCCTTGCGGATAGTGGAGAGGCGATGGGCGATGACGATGGAGCTACGGCCGGCGATCAGTTTATCGATGGCCTCCTGGATTAGCTGTTCGGATTCGGTATCGACGGAAGAGGTCGCCTCATCCAGTATCAGGATGGAGGGATCGTACAGAAGGGCACGGACAAAAGACAGCAATTGCCGCTGACCGAGGGAAAGGCTGCTGCCCCTTTCCATGACGTTATAGTGATAACCACCCGGCAAGCGCATGATAAAGTCATGCATTCCAATGAGTTTGGAGGCTTCGATGACCTTTTCCATCGGAATCTCTTCATTGCGGAGCGTAATATTGTCCACGACTGATCCTGAAAAGAGAAAGACATCCTGTAACACGACCCCGATGCTCTTGCGCAGGGCAGAGAGCCGGTATTCATCTATGGACACGTCGTCGATGCGGATCTCGCCTTCCTGTATCTGATACAGCCGGTTCATCAGGCTGATGATCGACGTTTTACCGCTGCCTGTGTGGCCGACGATAGCGACGGTCTGACCTGGCTCCATAGTGAAGGATATATTCTTCAGTACATAGCGGTCGCCGGTGTAGGCAAAATTCACCTGATCGAATTCTACTTTGCCTTTGATCCGGTCCGGGTTATAGACGCCCACATCAGGGGTGACGTCCTGATTATCCAGCACCCGGAACACTCTTTCGCTGGCCACCATACCCATCTGCAGCACATTGAACTTATCGGCAATCACCCGCAATGGACGAAACAGCAGGTTGAGATAGAGGAAGAAAGCGATGATCTTGCCGCTTAGGTCGCGGGCCTCACGTTCCGGCAGGTGCAATACCTGCGTGGCGCCCCACCAGACCAGCAGGCCGGTACTGACGGCGAGGATGATCTCGACCACCGGGAAGAAGATAGAATAGGCAAAAATAGCGTTGATATTAGCGTTGCGGTGGTCGCGATTGATCTTGTCGAATTTGGCAGCTTCCCTCCGTTCCGAAGCGAATGCCTGCACGACCTGCATGCCGGTAATATGTTCCTGAACGAAGGCGTTGAGAGCGGCAACGGCATTTCGGACCCGGATAAAGGATTTGTTGACGGATTCCTTGAAGAGCCAGGTCGCAAGCATCAAGACGGGAAAAGGGGCGATGCAAACCAGGGTCAGCCGCCAATCGGCGATGAACATGAACAATAGCACGGAAAGGATAGACAGCAGGTCGGCGATGATGGGGATCAGGCCATCGGAAAAGATATCGTTGATGGCCTCTATATCGTTGATCGTCCGGGTGGTGAGGGTGCCGATAGGCGTCTTGTCGAACTGGGAGAGGTTGAGTCCCAGCACCTTTTTGTAAACGTCGACCCGCAGGTCTCTGACGACGGTCTGCCCCAGCCACGCGGTGATGAATGAAAAATAAAACCGGGCGACAGTCTCGATCAGCAGCAGGCCGATCTGCAGGATGGTCATCCAGATGATCAGCGCCTCCATTTTATCTTTGATGGAGAGACCGGGGGCTGCTCCCTTGCGGATATAATCGTTGATGGTTACCTGGATCAGGAAGGGCCTCAGGGGAGAAAGAATGGCCAGCAGGATAGATAGAAAGACGGACAGGTAGAGCCGGGACTTATAGGGGGCTGCGTAGCCGAAAACGCGTCGTAACTGGCTGAAGTCGAATATCTTCTTTTTCTTACTCTCTGATGGCATAATGGTGGTCGCGCAAAGGTACGATTTTTCCGTGCGCCCCTATTCGCTGTCCATGGCCTTCCGGTAAGCCTTGATAAAAATGGCGCCGAGGTTCTTGTAGGGAGGAATATAATCGTCGAATTTTTCTTTGCCGGCAGGATCGTTCTGAAACCGGGCATCCAGATCACGCCACATAGGCAGCCATTCGATGTCCTTACCTGCGACCAGCGTATTGTTGATGGCTTCCAGGATGGGCTCGTTCACGGTCTTGGTGCCTACCTGCTTGGAGGAAATGATATGAGCGTCCTCGCTGATCTTCAGTACCTCGCTGAGGTTGTTATAGCCCCCGCAAGAGCCGAGCACCACAATGCGCGCAGTAGACGCCATCTGATCGATCGTCGATTTGACGTGATAGCTGTGCCCGCGGTGGATGACGATAGTAGGCCGGAGGTTATGGGCCTCAAGGTATTGCCCCAGTGCCATCTGGGCCTTGGTATCGGGGTCATCGTCACCCAGCAGAGGCTTGTTGGCGAATATGAGGACCGGTTTGCCCCGGGTAGAGGTGATGGTGGTCCATTGGGGATTTTCGGTGATCTTCCACTGGGGGTGCATCCTGCCGTGGAACAGCGACATGAAATCCACGTAGGAGTTCTGACCGTCCTTATCCTTGTCCCCATAAAAAAATACCTGCTCCACCACACGGCCGCTGTCGTCGACCAGAGAGGAATTGTCAACGGTATAAATGGGAGGAATACCCAATTTGGCGGAAAGGTCGATCTTATTGGCCGTATCGGCGGATTCGAAAAGGGTCTGCAAGAGATGATAAATGATGATCCCCTTTTTATTGCCCTCCGCTACATTTTTATCATAGTTCCATTTTACTTCGTTGAGAATATACCGGGCCAGGGCGGGGCTCTTTTCGACGATGCTGCTATAGGAATCGGCCACGTCGACGGCTTCTTCTTCGCCCGCATTTTCCAGATGAATGACGAAGGACTTCATGACGGTGCCGGCATTCTGCTTGTCCATGGTGCCCAGAAAATGCTCAAGTTTATTATAGGCAGCCGCCATTTTGATGAACTTCCGGAAATAATCACCATGCACAGACAGCAGCAGGCTATCACCATTAGGCTGCTTCATGCGCTGGAAGATCCGGGTATAGACGCCCAGGTAGCTGGAAGTGTAGATCTCATCCTCGCTGAGTACCACCAGGTAATAGAGTTCCTCCGGTGTCAGCGGGTCGAGTATCTTGAACCGGATGGCCGGGTTCTCCACGGTATGCAGTGCATTGATCTCATTGACAAAGACCTGTTTGCTTTTTTTCTCCAGCATTTCGGTCAGCGCATCCATTTCCAGCGGCGTGTCCCTTAAGGGCGGAAGCACCCGGGCGGCGTAGTCCAGCCGGGTCCTGACCATAAGTCTGAAGTAGTTGAGATCGTCGTCCTTGACCTTGTCGATATCTTCCATGCCGATCTTCCCTTTTACCAGCTGATCGAGGAAGGGAAGGTAAAGCTGGCCGCTGCGGCTGCCCGCCAACATGGCCACGGTATGGATGAGGGAGTCTTTGCTGTTGCGGATACGCCATGCCAAAGCATTGCCCGCGGAAGCGAAGTTATACAGCCGACCGATATCGAGATGACCGGCTACGATGATGAGGCTGTCTTCGAAGGGCAGCCCGGGATGCCGGCTTAAGTAGTTGAAAATCTGATCGGGGTGCATTTCGCAATACCTCATGGTCAGGAGGAGCCGGGAAGGTGCGACGCCCGGATTCTCCGAAGGGTAGAGAAAGCAATCCACGAGGATATTGCCCACCGCATAAGGATGAGCCGCTACGATGGGCTCGATGCTTTGTCCTTTTTTATCCAGGGGCATGCCCTCGATGAAAGCCTGCACCAGGTCGGGCCCGAGGGTGGGATTGATCTCTTTCGCCTGATAAGCCTTGGTGAATCCATTCAGGAGGCTTTCCAGGCCCCGCAGGTATCGCTTTTTGCCATTGGTATTGAGGGTCGAGTCGAATTCAATTTGCTGTTGCAGGTCATCGACCTGGCGGCCAAAGGCATCGGTGATCTGCAGGTTGATCGTCTCATCCTTGGTCAGCCGGATCACGCTATCGTCCTTACCGCCGCCCAGATCGATCAACCGCTGCTGTGCCTGGTCTATCTTATCATGCCAGATCATGCGGTCCTGGGCGACTTTATAGGGGTAGGAAGTACCCTGCGCCCAGCCTGCCAGGGAACAACCCAGCAGTATCGCAATAAAAAAAGGCTTCGGCACTGACCGTAAAATTGGACTCATAAGATATTCTTCCTCAACAACAAAAATACGACCAAACCAAGGACAAAAAGTAAATTTATGTAATATTACCGTCGGGGAAATCCCGGAAAGAGAATAATGCTGTGTTATTTATGTATTAAGAAATTGTGAACAGATCCAGTTAACTTTTCCGCCATTCTTTATTTCCAGTAGGTTTGCGTAAATTTTTCTTTAATGGAATCGAAAGGCAAGAAGATACTGATCGCTGACGATGAGCCGGATATCCTGGAAATCATTCAATATAATCTGACCAAAGAAGGCTATGAGGTGCTGACCGCCAAGGATGGCGACGAGGCGATCGGAAAGGCCAAGATCGTCAGACCGGACCTGATCATCCTGGACATTATGATGCCTAAGAAAAATGGGGTGGAGGTCTGCGAAATTTTGAGATCTCAGCCTGCCTTTAAGGAGACCCTGATCCTTTTCCTTACGGCGCTGAGCGATGAAGGGTCGCATATCCGGGGGCTGGAAATGGGGGCGGACGACTACGTAACGAAGCCTATCAGCCCTAAGGTGCTGATCAGCCGGGTGAATGCCCTTTTCCGCCGGGTGAACAAAGAGCCCGAGGATAAAGTGCTGAAGGTAGAAAACCTGAGCATCGACCCCTCCAAATTCGAGGTCAAGGTGGATGACAAGGATGTCACGCTGGCCAAAAAGGAATTCGAGCTGTTATACTTGCTGGCCTCCAGGCCGGGAAGGGTGTTCCTGCGCAATGAGATCCTGAACCAGGTATGGGGCAATGAGGTGATCGTAGGAGACCGCACCATCGACGTCCATATCCGCAAGATCCGGCAGAAATTAGGGCTGGATTGCATTACCACCGTCAAGGGCGTGGGCTATAAATTCAACCTTTGACCGTTGAACACTAAAAATCTATCTCCCAAACAATTATCCACCCTTACGGCCGTATTGCTGGCATTACCAATTTCTGCCGGCATCTATATCCTGACCGGCAACGGGATAGTGGGTATTGTGTCGCTGCTGATCATTTTTTCCGGCAGCTACGGGCTGATTCTTTTCACTCTGGAGAAATTCATTTACCGTAAGATCAAGTTGATCTATAAACTGATCCACCAGACCAAAGCGACTAAAAAGGAGGAGGTATACTTCAAATATATCCTACCGCAGAAGAGCATCGACGAGGTACGGGAAGACGTGGAAAAATGGGGGGAGAAGCGGAACGAGGAAATCGAGTTATTGAAGAAGAACGAGGCTTACCGCAAGGAATTTCTGCAAAACCTGGCCCATGAGTTCAAGACGCCGATCTTCGCCATCCAGGGCTATGTCGACACTCTGCTGGGCGGGGCGATGGAAGACACCATGATCCGGAAAAAGTTCCTGGAGAATACGGCCAAGAATGTCGAGCGGCTGGTGAACCTGATGAATGACCTGGACGAGATCTCCACCCTCGAGCGGGGTGAACAGTTGTTATACAAGCAAAATTTCGTTGTCCAGGACCTGATCCGGGAGGTCTTCGAATCCCTGTCCATCAAGACGCACAGTAAAAACGTCCGTACTTCCATCAAAAAAGGCTGTGAATCGCCGATCACGGTTTTTGCGGACAAGGAAAAGATCCGGATGGTGCTCATCAACCTGGTGGAAAATGCCACCAAGTATGGCAAGACCGGCGGCAGTATTGTCGCCAGCGTCTATAAGATCGATGAAAAGAATGTGCTGATCGAGATCAGCGATGACGGCATCGGTATCGAAGAGGAACATCTGTTAAGGATATTCGAACGGTTCTACCGGACGGATGCGGCCAGGAGCCGGGATAAGGGGGGCACCGGTCTGGGACTTGCCATCTGCAAGCATATCATCGAAGCCCACGGACAGTCGGTACATGTCCGCAGCAGGCCGGATGTCGGCACTACAATAGGTTTCATGCTGGAATCGCGCCGGGATTGAGAATGACGGCGAAAGGGTAAAACTCCTTACCTTTGCCCCTTCGAATGATAAAAAAATCCAAGCAGTGACAACCACGACCCAAATCTTTGATTACAGCAAATGGACGGCCCAGCTGCCGGAATTGAGTAAAAAATACCAGGGGGCAAGCCCTTACGCACATATTGTGCTGGAGAACTTCCTCGATCCGGTCGTGCTGAGGGAGTGCATCGCTGAATTCAACAGGCTGAATGAAACGGACGGCTGGATCAACTATAAACACTATAACGAAGATAAAAGAGGATTGAACAAGATCGACCTGCTTCCTGACACCATCCGGACAACGATCAACGAGCTCAATTCGCCTGCCTTCCTGGAATGGCTCAGCGCTATTACCGGCATCAAAAACCTGCAAAAGGACGAGGGGCTGGAGGGCGGTGGTATTCACCAATCCACCCGTGGCGGGTTCCTGAACATTCATGCCGACTTTACGGTACACCCCCATCATCGCAACTGGCAGCGTCGCGTCAATGTGCTGGTCTATCTGAACGAGGACTGGAAGGAAGACTGGGGCGGAAAGCTGGAGCTCTGGGACAAGAAAATGAAGGCCTGTGAAGAGAGTGTAACGCCTATCTTCAACTGCTGTGTCATTTTCGATACCGACGCTGACTCCTATCATGGACACCCGCTGCCGATGACCTGCCCCGAAGGAACTTACCGGCGGTCTATCGCGCTATACTATTATACCATTGAAGAAAATCCCTATCGCAGAGCCACTTATTACCAGGCCCGGCCGGGCGACGGCAGCAACAAGCTGCTGGTCAAGATCGACAATGCCCTGTTGTCGGCGTATACTGCGCTGAAAGGCAAGCTGGGCACCAATGACAAAGTAGTCAGTAAGGTGCTGCGGTTCTTTTCGGGGAAGAAGAAATAGGGCGAGTTTGCTTCGTAGGGGCCAAATTTTGCCCTTTAGCATTAATTTAACCCTGCTTGCTGCCGTTTTCCTGCTCTCGCTGCACACCTGTCTTGCCGCTGTGCCGGTGTTCGTATCCCTACCCGTCGACTCGACGGCCAAATCGCCTGTTAACAACACCGTTCATGACAAAGGAAAAGGGACCGTGGGATTTATTTCGGGGCTCCTGCTAGGACCTGTAGGTCAGCCATCAACTTTGCCGTCGAAATACATCCGCTCGTCTATCTGGTAAAGCTGCTTGCCGTTGGCATGAAAGCCATCCACACTACGTTCGTCGTGAACCCACAGCAGGATCAGCAGGCTGCAGGTCATGCCCAGGGCGAGGCCCAGGATATTGATCGTTGAAAAGGTCCGGTTGCGGACCAGGTTGCGCCAGGCGACGACCAGATAGTTCTTGATCATTAAGGGAGATATTTACTCTCTCTCGGGCAGCCAAGAGAATGCCATTCATTCATCACATTGCAAATGAATTGTTTACGCTTCTCTCCGCCAGGAGTATTGTCCGCTGGCGATACAGGGGCTGTCCGGTTATTTTGCCGGCCGCCGGGTGGTCGGGGCAGGTGGCGCGGGCACGGGCGCTGCTGGGACAGGGGCCGCGGGTGGCGGCACATCGCGTTTAAGGAACACGAACCCGTTCTTGCGGTAGAGTTCCTTTAATTCCGGGTATTTGCCGGGCGCCTCCCAGTTCTGTACGCGGTCCACTTTGGTGACGAAATAGACCGGTTTATCGATCGGGCCTGTCAGTAGCCAGTCCTGGCTATAAGAATTCAGATTGGCAGGCCGTTCTTTTTGCGTATAAAAGAGATCCCCATAGCTTTTAAAGCCGAGGGTATGCACATAGCAATTTTCCCCCTGCCGGGCAATAAAGAAGTCGATGTCGGCGCCCTGGCTGTACCGTTCCACTTTAGGGACAATAATAGCGGAGGCAAAGAAAACGACGATGGCCGTACCGACGAAGAAGTAGCCGGCCGCGCGGCCAAATGCTTTATGGCCCAGGCTGCGGATCCCCAGGACCAGCGCAACGACCAGCAGGATACCGATCAGGCCTTCGAAGCCGGACCAATGCACGTCGGCCTCCATATTGCCACGGGCAAAAGTATCTTCGACATAAGGCGCAAGCCTTTTGACATTCAGACCAATGACTGCCACACCCAGGATCAGCAGGGAGATGAGCCCTCCCAGAATGGCCAGGAAGATGCCTACATATTTTTTATACAGCATTTCACTTTTCTCCCACTTGTAGATAGAATAGGCGGCCAGGAAAGTGAGGGGAAACCACGCCATCGAAGAGTAGTGAATGATTCGGGACTGCACGATGGTGAATAGCACGGTGACAACCCAGAAAAGGATGATCATCCACATTTTGAAATCCTTATCATACCTGCCGTTGTACCTAGCCTTGAAAAAAGCGGGTATGGCCAGAATAGACGCCGGGAAGCATCCCACAAGCAGGACAATATAGTGATACCCGAAAAAACCGGCCTGGTCAGCGTCGTGGGTGGTGAACAGGCGCCACTGGTATTTCAGGAATTCATTGATGAACCATGGCCCTCGCTTGATGGTCTCATATCCATACCAGGTAAAAGTCACCAGGCAGGCAACGATGAGGAAAATCAGTGCATGCCACCAGCTGAAATAAAATTTGAACCGGTTATAGAGAAAATAGACGCCCAGCGCCAGCATGAATATCATGAGCGCGACCTGCCCCTTAGTGAGGACGGCCAGTCCCATGAAGATGCCGGACAGGACGACATAATAGAGTTGGCTCTTATTCACTCCCGGCTTGTCGAAATGATTTCTTTTCCAGTGGTAGAGGATGAAATGATAGAGAGAAAGAAAGGTAAAAAGATTGAACCAGGGGTCAATAATACCTGATTTGAAATACATATTGGGGAAAAGTGAACCACCGAATGCCAGGGCCCAGAGGATGCCGAACTTCCGGTCATAGATACGCGAGCCGCAGACGAAGACGGCGATCAGCGTGAAGATCCCGCAGATCGCGTTGGGGAACCGGGCGGCAAATTCATTGACACCGAACATTTTCATGGCCGTGCTCTGCATCCAGAAGAACATCGGCGGTTTCTCCCAAAAGGGTTTGAAATCGACATATACCCGCGTATAATCGTCCATTTTGATCATTTCCCGCGAGCACTCGGCAAAATTGATCTCATCCCAATCGAACAGGTGAACGTGCCCCAGGAAAGGAATGAACAGCAGCGCCGCGAACAATGCAATCAGGAGGACAGTGGTTGTCTTGTTCAGATGCATCAGTTGAGTGGTTTATACATTTCTCTTTTCATCAATCCCCATTTGCAGAGACGATGGACAACGGAAACTTTCAGCACCCCCAGGCCATAGACGACGCTGCGGCGGAAGTTGATGCTGGATGCTTCCTCGAAATAGCGGGTAGGGCAGGTGATTTCTGCGATCTCATAGCCAAGGTATATGATCTGTGACAACATCTGGTTGTCGAACACAAAATCTTCCGAATTGATCTGGTAGTCGATGCGTTGCAGGATCTCGCGCGAAAACGCGCGGTAACCCGTATGATATTCGGCCAGTTTCTGGCGCAGCATGACATTCTCGAAAAAGGTCAGCGCCCTGTTGAACACATATTTATACAGGGGCATGCCGCCGTGAAGGGCTCCTTTGCCGAGGGTACGCGATCCCAGGACGACCTGGTAGACATTGTTGGCGATGAGCCAGGCCATGGAAGGAATAAGCTTGGGGGTATATTGGTAGTCGGGATGCAGCATGATGACGATATCTGCGCCCAGTTCGAGCGCCTTGTTATAGCAACTCTTCTGGTTGCCGCCATAGCCGCGGTTATGGTCATGTTTGATGATATGGGAGATTCCGAGCTCATGGCCGACGGCTACTGTCCGGTCGCTGCTGTTGTCATCTACCAATACCACCTCGTCTACGATATCGAAAGGGATTTCAGCATAGGTTTTACGCAGGGTAAGTTCCGCATTATAGGCGGGGAGGACAATAACCAGTTTTTTGCCTTCAATCATACGTGATATTGAAAATTGAGGGCAAACGTACGTTAAACCCGGCAATAGATAAAAAAAAGACGCTCCCGGCTGCAGTGGGAAGAGGACGTTCGAGGGAACGGCCGATATACCCGCAGGGTACGAACGGGGAGGGCCGTGGCGAAGCAGGCCCAACGAAGTTCTAAGCGGGGCAAAGTGCGAGGGCACGACAGGAGTAGGCTTGCGGAGGAGGATGGGCCGGCCGCCTACCCGTGGGCAAAAGCCGGGATGGACCGGAGCCTGGTCGTAAAAAGCCAGTGCACCAGCACTGCCGTGAGTACCCCGATGCAGGAGCCTGTCAGTACATCGCCCAGGAAATGCTGTCCCAGGTAAATACGGGAATAGCCGACGGCCGCGGCTACCAGCAGGTAGACGACATTTCCCTTCTTATTCTTGTCGAAGATCGCCAGCAGGGTGGCCAGGGCAAAGATGGTAGTGGAATGGCCCGAAGGGAAGCTGGCAAAACCGATGTGGGTCACCCCGTCGATAAAATAGGGGTATTGACCGGGGGGGAAGAATTGTTTGGGCCGGGGCATGGAAAAGACGTTCTTCAGGATCTGGGCCAGCACTGCAGAGACCACAAAGGCCGAGATCAGCTGGCAGGCCCTGGACCAGCGCCTCATGAACAGGTAGATGACACAGATGGTGATCGCGAACACGCCGTCGCCGAGGAAGGTGAGGTACATGAAAAAGGTATCCAGGATGTTCCGATGGTAAGGATTCAGGTCGATAAAACTCGCTGCCTTCCCTACCGTCAGCAGGAAGATCAGTCCTACGCCAAAAAAGAAGAGAAAAAAACCAAAATAATAGCGGTTGCCGGCCAATATTGCCTTGAGGCTCTTCATCGGGCAAAAGTACAACATCACAAACCTTCCACCAATTCCTCGGCCAGGCCGAAGGAAAGGGTCATGCCGGCCCCGCCCACGCCATTGATCACATAGACATAGGGTTCCGGGGAGAAGAAAAGATCGGCTTCGCCGTCGGTGAGCTTGGCGTAAATGCCGTTCCACGTCTGGGCGACAGTCCAATCCTTGAAGCAGGCGAATTTGCGCAGATAGTCCATGATCTTGCGGTTGATCAGGTCTCTGTCGAAAGGGTCATGGGTGAGCCCGTATTCGTGGGAATCTCCGATGGTCAGTTCGCCTTTGCCATTCTGGGCCACCATGACGTGTATCCCCCACTCCAGGTAATCCGCCATTTCTGCAGCATAACGTTGGCGCAGACCGGTCAGAGAAGGGGCGGCCTTGAAGCTATTGTAATGGATCAGGGAAAGGCCGCCGCAGAGGGCGGGACCGATACGCCAGTCGGCCGGCTGGGCAGCGAGCCGCATCATCTGCAATTTGCATTTGGTGACCGGCTGCTGTGCAAATTGTTCTGGATACAGCGTTTCAAAATCGGCGCCGCTGCAGACAAAGACGAGGTCGGCCTCATGTTCTTCGTCGTTGCCGATGTATACGATCTGGTCGGAAATATAGGAGACGCATTTCCCCCAGTAGAATTCAATGCCGAGTTTTTCTGCCAGCCAGCCGGGCAACGCGCCGATGGCTTCGCGGGGATCGACGAGTACTTCGTCTTCGCTGTAGAGGCCGCCCAGCAGTCCTTCGGTGACCACTGCACCGGAAGCGGCGGCGACCGCTGACTTATCCAGGAGCCGAACAGGCCGTCCCTCTTTCCGAAAAGCTTCATGCAACTCCTCCAATACCTGCCATTCATCGGGCGAGTAGGCCAGGTGCAGACTGCCGGCGGGGTCATGCCAGAAGCCGGCGGCCGGCGCTGTTTCCTTCCAGATATTCCTGCTGCGAACCGCGCGGTCGTACATTTTGCCGGTGGTTTGGCCGATGGGCCAGATCATGCCGAAGTTGCGAATGGAAGCCCCCACCGCCCGGTCCGACCTTTCAAATACTTTGACCGAAAAGCCACGCAGGGCCAGGGCCCTTGCCGTAGCCAGCCCGACGATGCCGGCGCCTATAACGATTGCGGATCGCGATTGCATAAATTCCTTTTATGGGTTTTGTTTACGGTAAATTTTAGAAAAGAGTACTGACCCCCAAAGTACCAATAAAATACCTGCGGCAGCGGAAAGGTAGAACATGCCGGTAAAAAAATCCACCCACGTGTAGTGGATGTGGACAAATTCCTTGACCAGCAGCACGACTACCGTTCCCAGGTAGCCGAAAGCATCGGCGACGTAGATCAGAAACCCGACGTTGCCCGGGACTTTATAAGCCGCCAGCATCCTTTCGAAATAAAAACAGTTATAGGGTATATAGCCGAGATAAAGTCCTGCGGAAGCAGTGATGATCCAGATGACAGGGGAGATCAGGTGGAGATGGAAAGCCACCGTTGAACCGGCGGCCAGGATAAATCCGCCGATGATAATGACGTTGTTGAGCTGGAAGGCCTTATAGTTATTCCGGATGAGAAAAAATCCGCCGATGACGGCCAGGACAAAAATGGAGACGACGGTGCTGGTGCCGGCAAAGACGTTGGCGCTGTTGGAGAAGCCGGTCTCCGTCCAGAGCTCGTTGGCAAAATCCTCTGTAAAATCGCGGAGGATCGTCAGCAGGACATAGGCTATAATGACCGGCACGAGGGCCACGCCGAATATCCTCATGAAATTTTTGCGCTGCTCCTTCCCCATGGGGAGGCGGATGGTGCGTTGGGCGATATCTTCGGGGGTCGGCGGGGGCGTTTGGTTGAGCAGCCAGGTGCTGAGCAGCAGGGGGCCGACGAATGCCGCTCCCGCCACAAACGGCATCCAGAATTCGCTGACATGAGCGTAGAGCATCAAACTTTTGCCGACGGTCTTGGCAAGGCCGGAGGCAAAGACAAAGCTGGTCGCCAGGACTGCTCCCATCAGTTCGGTCGTCCTTCTGCCCTCTACGAAACCGAAGACAAGGCCCCAGACCATGCCGAGGGGCAGGCCGTTGATGAACATGAAAATAAAATTATAAGGGGCCGGCACCAGGCCGAACAATAGTAAAGAGATCCAGGCGGTTAAAATCAACTTGATGATGAACCCGGCCCGTTTCGCGGGGTCCATCCCGGCGATGAAGCGGATACCGTAAAACTTACTCAGCATATAGCCCAGCACCTGGGCGATGACTAGCACCACCTTATAAGAGATGCCGAAAAAGCGGATGCCGTCGTATGAGGCCGCAGTAAAAGGCTTCCTGAATCCGTACATGCACGCATACACCACGAAGGACGTCAGGGAGACGTAAAGGACGAACACCCAGCCGGGTGCACGTTGCAGCCAACCCCGCACCGCCCCGGCAAGCGGAAGGTAGGCGGATGCAGCAGGGGATGGAGATGCTAGGGGAGCAGGCATATAAAGTAATTACGCTTGTTCGATGATGAGCAGTAGTTCCTGCAGGTCATCGATGATGAAGTCAGGTCCGTAGGACGCCAGTTGATCGCGGGTATAGGCCCCCGTAGTCACGCTGATGACGACACCACAGGCAGCATTACGCCCTTCTTCCACATCCACTTCGGTATCGCCGACCTTGAGGACCCCTTCCGGGGAGACGATGTTGAGATCGTCCATCAGGGACTTGATCATATCGGGATGAGGGCGGCCATGGGCCACTTCATCGCTGCAGATCACCCGGTCGATCAACGGACTACGTTCGTCCCAGCGCAGCCGGTGCAGGATAGTATCGGTGATGGAACGCGTGAAACCTGTATTCAGCGCTATTTTGATCCCCTGCGCTTTGAGGGCGGAGAAGACGGATTCTGCGTTGGGAAAAGGCGCCAGTGTCTCGTCGTTCCGATAGAATTCGATCATCGTATCGATAAAACGGGTATGGATGCGATCGATCAGGAAATCATCATCCTTCACGTCGGGCGCGAATTTTTCGAGGAGGAGGACGATGGCATCCATTTTCCTGAAACCCATCACCTTTTTTATTTCTTCGACGGGTATCGTGAAGCCGAAATCATCGAAGGCGGAAAGGAAGGCCTCGGCGACACTGCCATTATCCCGGACGGTGGTGCCCGCGATATCGAAAACGACCAATTGTACGGAACCCATATCAGGAATGTTTTACGGGTGAGTTAGGGGCTGAGCCGACTGTCTGGAGGTGATGAAGGATCATGTTACCGTAGTGTTGTAGGTCGGGCATCGGTTGGTGTTCGATCTTTGCTTCCTCGTCCCATTTCCGCATGCGGATGATCAGGTCGAACAGCGGATATTGTTCGAATGCGGCGGCCTCTTCTGCCGTCATGGGACCGCCCTGGTATTCGAGCGTTTTTTTACTGGCGTCGGACAACTGGGAATAATATAAGGGGTCTTTGAAAGTAAGATAACGTTTGGCTTCGACATGGGATTCGACGAGGCGGGCTACTTTTTTGGAGAAGCCTTTCTCCCGGAGGAATTCGGCGCCGAGCTCTTCGTGGTCTTTGATGCCGTAACCGTCCATCTCGTTATCGCCCTTGGCGGCTTCCGAGATATGACCGATATCGTGCAGGAAGGCTGCCAGGACCACCTCTTCATCATAGCCTTGTGCTTCGGCCAGCTGAGCAGCCTGTACCATGTGCTCCAACTGGGAGACCTTCTCCCCTGCATATTCCGCGCCGCCATATTCTTCATAGAGGCTCATGATCTCGTCGGTTACTTCCCGGGCTTGCTCAGTGGTCATTGAAATATTATTTTATAGTTGAATATTACCCTGCCCGATAAGCGGCAGGTTTCGGCCGTAATATTACGACAAGGTATTGAAAATGCCGTTAGTCCAGACGAACCCTTTATTAAATAATTTTTAACCCTCACCGGATGTTTTTCTCCTTCAAATAGTCAATCAGCTCTTCGGGATGATCCGTCTGTACGCCGGTAAAACCTTTTTGTAGCGCCTTATCCCAAAATGCAGGGTTCTCATTGGGCCCCTCGATATCGGGGAGGACGATATATCCCTGTTCGTTTGCGGCTTTTATCATGTCTTCGTTGTACTGGCTGTAATTTCCGTCGAGGATTTCCGGATGAACCTTATTCAGAAAAGTATCCAGGGCCGCCGTATCCCTGATCGTCCCGGGCAGGCTGACCATCAACGGCATAGCGGGTGCTGCTGCGCGCCATTGATAAAACTGCTTTTCTTCATTGATGTAGACGATCACCTGCCGCTCCATTCCGTATTTGACGATCTCTTTGTAGGCGACTGCAGGGTCGGCATTCTTGAAGTCGAGGTAAATATGAATCTTCCCCCGGCATAGCGCCAGCACCTGCTCAAAGGCCGGGATCTCAAATTCACCCCATTCCGGGTGTATCTTATCTTTCACTTTCAGGGCGCGGATGGCGTCATACGTCATATCCCTGATCATTCCGGAGCCGCCGGTCATGCGGTTGACGGAAGCGTCGTGCATGATCACCAGTTGACTGTCGACGGTGGTCCGCAGATCGATCTCGACGTAGTCCACCCCGGCTTTGATCGCGTTGGCAAAGGCTGCCAGCGTATTTTCGGGGGCATGTTCATGATCGCCGCGGTGGGCAACGACGATGAATGTATGCTTGGGCTTCGGCAGGACATTGACCACCTGGGCGTGGCTCACGGTAAAGGATTCCAGACAAACTATTACCCACAGACTATAAAAAAGTAAACGAGACATATCAAAGTAATAAAGGAGACTGAACTTCATCGTTCAGTCTCCATTGATGATCAAACTATGTTACATTTTTTTATTGGATCAGCCACATTGTCTGATTCAGATCATCCGCCGAGAACTTTTGGTTGGCGACGGCAGCGCTCCAATTGGTGGCATTGACCGATTGTTCCGTTATCGGGTAGGCCCAACGTAAAGGAATAACGCCGTTATTACCTACGCCGCTGCCGCCCTGGAAGGTAGGAACGCCCGTACGACGCCAGTTGAAATAGCCTTCGTATTCGGAGTTTTCAAACATGGCGAGATATTTCTGGAGTACGACCTGGTTGATGGCCGTAGCCGTTGTGCTGGAAAGCTGAACGGCAGGCTGAGCGTAATAGGTAGAAAAATTAAAATTGAAATTATAAGGCGCCACCTGGGTCACGGAATTGGCGCCAGGGGGGAGGAAATGCGCCGTAAAACTGGTCTGGGTCGTGTCGATGCCATAGAACTTCATAGACTCGTTAATCCCGGTCTTATAATAAGTTTCTGCAGTACCGGATATCCAACCGCGCTCGATCGCCTCGGCGATATTGAACAGCATTTCCTTGTAGCCGAGGAGTACATCGGGTTCACCGGTAAAATTAGAATAATACCGGTAGCGGCTGATATAGGAATATTCGCCGGCGCTGGCATTGGAGTACATCGTACCCAGCGCCAGACCCGTGCTGGCGCCAACGAAATACTGGTATTGCGCGGGAGAATCGAGGCTGTTGGCCGCCTCGACAAGCGCCCAGGCCGGATCGCAGGTGATAAATACGCGGGGATCGCTAATGGTCGTCAGGGCGCTTACGTAAGTAGCGGCCATATTGTAGCGACCGGCGATGGAACCGAAGTTGCTGGGATTGAAAGGATAGGTGGTATAGGTATCCGATCCGCCGGGATTGTAGGCTAATTCCAGATCATCGGCCTGGCTGGTGAAGATCGGGTACTTGGTCGGGTTGTTGAAAATGTTGGCGAACTGTGCGGGTACGCTCAGGGTGGGATCCGAAGCCTGAGCACTCAAGGCAATCAGCACCCTCAATTTAAAGGAATTCACCACTTTCTGCCATTGGGTCAGGCTCCCTGCATAATAGATATCCTGGGAAGCAGACAACGAATTATCGCTGTTGGCGATCAGTGTTGCCAAATCAGTATTGGCGGTGTCCAGCTCATTCAACACATAGAGGAATACCTGTTCCTGTGGGGTGTACGTAGGGGTAAGACCTTTAGCGGCTGACAATGCCTGCGTCTCGGGAACATCCCCGTACATGGACGTCAGGTGATAATAGTAATATGCGTCAATAAATCTACCTATCGCTTCGTAGGGATTCACGGCCGACCCGCCCCTGGTCAGGACTTCTCCGTCCATTTGCTGCACTTCCTTCATGACGAGGTAGGGATCGAAAGAAGCGCTCTGGGCGGTCCAGGAATAAACGTTATTCCCGTAATAATCATAATTCTCGCAGTGGTATTGGTTCCACTGGCTGACATTGCTCCAGGAATTGATGCCGCCCAGGGCTCCCTGGCTTCCCGTCCCGGAAATATCTGTCAATACGGTGCCCAGGACCAGCTGGGGTGGAACACTGGTCGGTACGTTAGGGTCAGTTTCATCTTCCCGGATCTGTTTGTTACAGGAGGTGACGAGGAAAGCGCCCATCAGCATATAAAAAATATATTTTATCGGTTTCATATCTTTTGACCTTTAGGTTTGATTAAAATTAAAACGACAGATTAAAGTTAATCCCATAGCTGCGCGTCGTCGGCGTTTGAAGGCCGGAGCCGCTGCCATTCGCATATGCGCCACTGGTGACAATATTCTGGGAATACTGATCCACATCAATGTCCTTATACCGATTGGGGAAGAAGTACAACAGATTTCTGCCTACGAGCGATACACTTGCCTTTTGGATGGGCGATTTACCCAGCATGGAAGAAGGGAAATTATAGGTAAAGGCCACTTCCCTCAGCTTGGCATAAGTCTTACTGATCATATTCAGGTCGGGAATGGAAGCCTGGTTATATACATAAGGCTGGACGAGCGTTTTGGTCGTATTCGTCACCTCGGTCAGCTGTTTCATATTGGTGATTTGCCCGGAAACCGGATCGATCGCGATGGGCGCACCTACCAGGTTAACGCCTACGCCGGTATAGGCAGCGACATTGGCTTGATCACTCGGTCTTGCTGCACCGATGGCACCGCTGGCGGCTTCGATATGACGACCGCCCTGCAGCGTCTTGACGCGGACATAGTCTTCAATGACACCTCCCACCATTCCATCGAACTGGAAGCGCAGCGAGAAAGTCTTGTAGCTGAGGGTATTGATCAAGCCCCATTGCCAATCCGGGTCGCCATGCCCGTAAACCTTCTGCGCGGAAGAACCGAGGAAATTAGTATAATCCTCATTCAATCCGGAAACGGGGTCAATAACCAGTTTGCCGTCCGGCGCCCGCACGAATCCATCTCCATAATTCAGGTCGATCCTTTTGCCGTTGTACTCCCAGGGGTTCGGGTTGGAATTATACACCCATTTCCGGATATACGTAAAGAAATTGGCGGTTACATTCCAGCTGAATCCTTTGGGATTTACAATGGGGCGGCCCGTCAGGACTGCTTCCCAGCCATCATTGGTATAGATATTACCGTTTGTGAGGAGCGAAGAATAGCCTGACGCATAAGAAACATTCTGGTTCACAATACCCGTATTCCGGTAGTGATAGCGGGTGACATCCAGCCCTAAGCGATTGTTCAGGAAGCGGATATCCGCCCCGAATTCCAGCGCTTTCCGCGACGTGGTTTGAATAGTCGGGCTGACCAGCTGGTCGGAATATTGGGCGCTGCTCTGCGAGCTGTAAGTGGGAGATAAGGTATAGGCCGTAGTATATGGGTAGGAGGGCCCACCATACGCGGAGGTCCAGGTGTACCCATAGTTATTGGCTGCGGGCACATTCGCCAGGTTGGTCTGGAACAACGGTGACGTTCCGGCATCCTTGCTTTCCGCATAAGAAGCCTTCAGCTTCAGGAAGGAAATAGGTTTGGGTAAATTGACATAATCGGAGACGACCGTTGCCAGATTGAACGACGGATAAAAATAGCTGGGGGCATTGGGCGGCGCAGAAGATGATTTATCCTCACGGCCGGTTATGTTCGCGGTCACGAAAGATTTGTAGCCGAGGTCAACCGAATAATAGGCGCTCAATACCAGCAGGTTGGAATTAAAGTTCGTTCCCTGGACCGGGTTCAGGGAGTTGGCGAAGTTGTAGATCCCGGGGACATTCAGGTAGTTCGTGGATTCGAAGCTGGAGTTAAACGTCAGGCTCCGGGCTGTGGCACCGCCGACAGCGGCGACATCGAGGAAACCGAACAATTCATTCTGGTGATATCTTGCCTGGAGGTCCTCAATGTTTTCGAATTGCGACCTGCGGTCTTCGCGGTAGTCACCCTGCCGCAGCGGTCTTCCATAGACGCCCGCGGAGTAGGGCATTTTTTCCGAATTGAACATGTCATAGGTAGAGAGGCTGGGCCGGAACTGGAAATCAAAATTCTGATTCAATTTATAGTTCAGGGACACATAGCCGTACTCATTGTTCTGGTAGTGGCCGCGCAGCCATTGATAGGACATGAACCAGGGGTTATTGTACCGGTAGTATTCTTCATAATTTTGCTGCACCCCTACGTGGCCAGGCTGCCAGTAATTTTTGATATTGGGCTGGTTGACGGACCAGTCGGCGCCACCCCAGATAATAATATTGTAGATTACGCTGTTGGGACCGTAGTTTACATCTGGTACATTTGGTGAAGACTGGCGGCTGTAGTTGAGATAGCTGGTGATCGAGAAATGATCGTTGAAGCGGTGGACGATGCTAGTTGTAAAATTACCATTGTCCAACTTGGTGTTTGGAACGATCCCCTGCTGGTAGGTATTTCCAATAGAAAGCCGGAAATCGGTCTTTTCCGTAGAGGAAGACACAGCTATGCTGTTGGCAGACAATGCACCGACCTGCAGGAAGTGCTTGAGGTTGTTAGTACCGCGCGCTACCCATGGAGTGGGGGAAACATTGCCTGTGTACGTGGAGCCGTCCGCAAAAGTGGTCGTGTAAGTCTGATTGGGCGTATAAGCACCATCGAACTGCGGGAGCATCTGGCCCGTGTTGAACTTCGGGCCCCAGACATCATAGTCATAGTCATTGATGCCTACACCTACTGCGCCGTTGCCAAAGTAGGATGAGGGGCTGGATCCGCCACCGCCGAAGGCATACTTGCCGTTATCGCCGGGACCGTACTGGTCCTGGTATTTCGGCAAAGCGATAAAGCCCTGGTTGATCTGGGTGCTGCTGTTCACGTCGATTTGGAAGCCTCTTTTATTCCTGGTGCCTTTCTTCGTATTGATGATGATGGCGCCATTCTTTCCCTGGAAACCATACAATGCAGCGGCATTCGGTCCTTTTAGGATGGTGAATGACTCGATATCGTCCGCGTTGACGTTGTAGGTATCTGAACTGATGGGAACACCATCTACAACGAACAGTGGCCGGTCGTTCGCATCATTCTCCCCCCGCATGATCACATCGGCCGGATGGCCCATTTCCTGGTTGATATTGATTTGCAGGCCTGCCGCCTCGCCTTTTAGCGAATTGATCGGGTTTGCCTCTCTGGCCTGGGTCAATGTCGATGCATCGACGGTCTGAATGGCGTAAGCGAGACGTTTGGATTCCTTTTTGATACCTGTTGCTGTGACAACGACCTCGTTGAGGTTCCTGGCATTTGTCACTACTGAAATATTCAAAATACCGGAAGATCCTACAGCTACTTCCTGCTCGGCAATGCCGACGCCTGATATGACCAGGATCTCTCCTTCCTTAGCTTTGATGCCGAAGCTGCCATCTATGGCCGTCGAAGTGCCGATGTGGGTGCCTTTGATGAAAACCGTAGCACCGGGAATAGGCGTTTGATCGGTTTTGGAGAGAACGCGCCCGACGATGACTTTTTGGGCGAGAGAGAAGAGCGGCAAAAGAAAAATTGCCAGCAAGACACCCAGGTAGAGGGTTGTTTTCTTACTCATAATACAGTATTGTTTTTAGTTGGGAATTACCATGTGAATCCTGGCAGCGAAATTATCAGGTCAATGTGAAGGAATGGTTAGGGAACCTTTAAGTAAATGTTAACAGTTTATAAATACTAAACTAATATTAAGTATTTGTAAATTATGAAAAAGGACATTCCGATGTCCGGGAGCCGTTTGGCGGGGAGCGGGGTGGGGATGGGGGGGGATCAGAAGAGGTAGATGGCCAGGATCAATGCATCGGTGTCGCCGATATTCTTCAGGCGATGTTTCATGCGACCATCGAAGAAAAGGGTATCTCCGGCTTCCAGAATGAATACTTCCTTTTCGATCTGGTATTCAATTTTGCCTTGCATTACGTACTTGCATTCGAAGGCATCGGTGGTGATGAACTGCTTCCGGACTGCATTCATTTTCAGTTGCAGCAGAACGACATCCGTCGCCTGGGATACGATGCTTCGGGTCAGTATCCTTTTGTAGACAAACCCTTTGACAGGTTCCTTTTCGAACAGTTTCTCCTGCCCTTTCCGGATGATGAGAATATTGCCGTTGCCGAGGCTGTCATGCATGTCCCCGAAAAATGTCTTCAGGTCATCGCCCAGGGAATGAATGATATTGAAAAGTACCGGCAGGGAAGGCACGGTGCGGTTATTCTCGATCTGCGAGATAAGCCCTTTACTGACGCCCGCCTTGCCGGCGAGTTGTTCCAGGGTGATATTTTTTTGCGTTCTTTTTGATTTAATCTTATCCCCGATCAGTAACAGGAGCTCTTCGTTCATATAGCTTAGGGAAATTGTTGCGGGCGGGAAGATACACAAATTTGGCGTATGAGGATGATCGCCGGATGCCACGTGCCGGTCGGACCCATGACGGATCAGCGTTGATCCCGGAGGTAAGCCGCGAGCTGCCTGATATGGTCTGTATTGATGAAGTCTACCTGTAGCCGGATCAGCTGGTCCCAGGCATTGGGGAAATCAGGGGCATCCCAGAAGCGGACGGGAAGGTGCAGGTCATGCGACCACCTGATGGCGGCAAGGAGCTCCTTTTTATCCGCGGATGGTATCGTGTCCAGGCCGCCCCAGTGCGTATAGCTCTGCAGGTCATCGCTCATCATCACGATCCTGGACAGGGCCGCAGGTGAATAGTGAACGCCCAGGATGCCGTCGAAAGCGATGAAAGGGGGATAGGAGGTATAAAGAGAATCGGGCGGACGGTTGCCGCTGATGACCCAGATAAGGGAAGGCGTTTGGGTCAGGGCCGGATATTTTTCAAGAAGGGTCACCAGGGCGGCGAGGACTGCTGTGGAATCGGCCTTGACGTCGATCAGCATCTGCAATTGGCGGCTGCTGTCGGCATAGGGATGGCCATGGTGCCGCCCGATCTGATCGGCCAATGGTTTGAGGTAATAGTCTTCCAGGGTCCGCCCCCGCTGCAGTTCTTTCCTGTCGTGAGCGACGAAGAGCGTGCCGTTAACGAGGAATATATCCGCTTCGATGGAGCCGAACTGTGCATTATAAGCCGTCCAGAAGGGAGTGGTTTGTTCGTAATCGTTATGCGAATGCGTGTTGGCTACGGTATAGCGGCGATCGCCCGTCATTAAAGGCGCAGGGAAAGAATCGGGCATCGCGGATGGCTGAACGAATTTTGCAGGCCGTCTATCCGGCTCCGTTGCCTTTGCAGCAAAGGCTGTGGCCAAAGCAAGAAAAATGGGGGCGAAAAATAGGATCGGCCATTTTTTCATGGGCGCAAAGGTAAAGGATCCCTACAAGGTAATACTCCGTTCACATAAAACTCACAATTTGTTAACGCTGGCTTAAACCAGTAGTAATATCTTATATAGAACTTTGGGAAACCACAACAATGGAAAAACGTCCTGTAGATGTAGTTGTAATATCTGATATTCACCTGGGAAGTTACGGATGTAGGGCCAAAGAGTTAGTCAACTACCTAAAAAGCATTACCCCTAATATATTGATCCTCAATGGGGATATTATCGACGGATGGCAATTTACCAAGCGTTACTTCCCCGTGGCCCACATTATGGTCATCAAAGAGATCATCCAGTTCATTACCAACGGCACCCGGGTCTTTTACATTACCGGCAACCATGACGAAATGATGCGCCGCTATACGGATCTCCAGATGGGGAATTTCGCCCTGACAGACAAGCTGGTGCTGGAAATCGACAACAAGATGACCTGGATCTTCCACGGGGATGTTTTCGACAATACGACCAAGGGCGGGGCCAAGGTGCTGGCGAAACTAGGCAGCAGCGGCTATAATCTCTTGATAAGATTCAACAGATTTGTTAACTTCATACTAAAGGCGCTCGGCCGCGAGCGTGTTTCCATCTCCAAACGAGTAATGGCGGGGGTCAACAAGGCCGTCAGCAAGATCAATGACTTCGAATTAATAGCCGCCGAGCTTGCCATCGAAAAAAAATACGATTACGTCATCTGCGGGCATATTCATCAGCCGCAGAAAAAAATAGTAGAGACGAAGGATGGGAAAGTCACCTATCTGAATTCCGGGGATTGGGTGGAACATCTCACTGCGCTGGAATATCAGCACAATGAATGGACCATTTTCGAATACAACGAAAAGGATTTCCCGGTGACGCAAACCGTGGAAATGAAACAGAATCTCAACGTCCTGACGGACGAGATCAATTTTTATATTAGTTCACTCGCAGCGATATAACCCTAATTGCACCATGAAGATCTTTTACGCAGTACAGGCAACAGGCAATGGCCATATCAGCCGGGCAATGGAGATACTCCCTTACCTGGAGCGGTATGGACAGGTGGATATTTTCCTAAGCGGCGCCAATAATAGTCTTGTGCTGGATGCCCCGGTCAGATACAGGAGCAAGGGCTTGAGCTTGTTCTATACCCACAGCGGCGGCCTCAACTACTGGCAGATTGCGCGGCAGATCACGCCGCTGCGGATCTGGCGGGAGATCAGAGATCTGCCGGTAGAAAAATATGACCTGGTGATCAACGATTTCGAATGCCTGACTTCTCTTTCCTGTGCCTATAAAAAAGTCCCCAGCGTCAATTTCGGCCACCAGGCGAGCTTCGTTTCGCCGAAAGTACCCCGCCCCGAAAAGCAGGACCCCATGGGTGCATGGATCCTGCGGAACTACGCACGCGCCACCCAATATATCGGTCTCCATTTCAAACAATACGACGACTTTATCCTTCCGCCGGTGATCAAGAAGGATATCCTGCAGGCCGAGCCGCAGGACAAGGGTTATATCACCGTCTACCTGTCTTCCTACAGCGACGCTACCGTACGCCAATATCTTCACCCGCTGAAAGAATTCCGCTGGCAGGTGTTTTCCAAAGAGGTGAAACAACCGGTACAAGACGGCAATATCCTCTTCATCCCCGTCAGCAAGAGCTCATTCAACAAGAGCCTGGTCAACTGCAGCGCTATCCTGACGGGTGCGGGTTTTGAGACGCCTGCGGAAGCGCTGTATATGGGCAAAAAGCTGCTGGTGATCCCCATCCGTGGGCAGTACGAGCAATTCTGTAATGCTGCGGCGCTGGCGAAGATGGGCGTGCCGGTGCTGGATGCGCTGGATGCGGGTTTTGAGGGAGTGTTCAGACCCTGGATGGGGCAGAAGAAAAAGCCGCTTCTCCACCTGGATTATTCGACGGAGTCTATCGTCAGCTATCTCATGCATCATTGCACGCAGGAAAAGAAACATGCACTGGATATGTTGTATCCGGATGCGGTCTTTAATTAGCCCCGGCATAGCCGCCTGACGGCGGCGTAGCGAAGCAGCGGCTTCCAATAAATGGCTGCCGGACGACGCCTTCGGCGTCTTTGTCCCGGCTAATGATTGGTCCGCTTCGCGGGCCTTTGTCAGTCGGCCCTGGCCACTCGCGGAGAGTTAGAAGTCGCTCAGCGGGCCGCCTAACAAAAAGCCACCATCATGGAAATGAAGTGGCTTCTGCATGAGAAAATTCAACTCTACATATATAAACCATCGATTAACTTGACTAACCAATTGATTTCTGGTGTAAAAGTAAACTCCCCATATTATGGGGAGTTTACTGAATAGTTATGCAAATATTATATCCGCTATACAAACTTGTTCTTGTGCTTTAGCACTTTTGCCTCCAGGTAGAAAATGATCTCTTCGGCGACATTCTTCGCCTGGTCTCCTACCCTTTCGAGTTTGCGGATGATCGACAGCAGCCATAGCGCCTGTGAAGTGTCTTCGGGGTGGTCTTTCAGATGACGTTCCAGCACTTTATGGGCGTGGCGATTGATATCGTCGAGGAAATCGTCCTTCTTGAATACGCTTCGGGCCAGGATCGTGTCTTCCTTTTCAAAGGCCTCCTGCGTATCTTCCAGCATTTTCACGGATTCCTCGTACATCGGCAGGATCCGGGTGACCTCCAGCAATTCCCTGGTAAAGGGGGCTTCCGCGTCGAGAATGTACTTGGCGATGCCGTCGGCAATATCCCCAATCCGCTCGAGGTTGGAATTGATCTTCAGGACGGCCAGCAGAAAGCGCAGGTCGATCGCCACAGGGCAGAACAGGGCAAATATATTTTCGCAGTCGCGGTCGATCTTCAGCTCGCTGCCGTTGACCCTTTTTTCTTTGGTGACCACTTCCCGGGCGAGGTCCTTGTCGAAGTTGAGGAAGGCGAGCCGGGCTTTGCTTAATTGTGAGTTCACCAGTGTCCACATGTTAATGGCTTCGGCTTTCAGCAGTTGTAATTCTGTTTCTATTTGTGCCATGGTTTCTTGTGAGTTAAAGTTAACTAAAACGGCCGGTAATATAATTCTGTGTACGGTTGTCCTTGGGGTTGGTGAACATGATCTTTGTCTCGTCGTATTCCACCAGCTCGCCCAGATAGAAAAAGGCGGTCTTGTCGCTAACGCGGGCAGCCTGCTGCATATTGTGGGTGACGATAATGAGCGTATAGTTGACCTTCAGCTCGTGAAACAGCTCTTCTACCGTCGAGGTGGAAATAGGATCGAGAGCGGAAGTCGGTTCATCGAAAAGCAGCACTTCGGGTTCCATCGCCACTGCCCGGGCGATACAAAGTCGTTGCTGCTGGCCGCCCGAGAGAAAGGAGCCTTTCTTGTTGAGGGAATCTTTTACCTCGTTCCAGAGGGCGACACGAGTCAGGGAATGCTCGACGATCCTGTCCCGCTCGGCCCTGGGCAATTTGACTCCGTTGAGCTTGTAGCCTGCGATAACGTTGTCATAGATGCTGAGGTTGGGAAAGGGGTTGGGGCGCTGGAAGACCATGCCGATCTTCTGGCGGACGAAAATGGGATGCATGTCATAGATGTTCTCGTTGTTAATGGTCATTTCTCCGTTGCTAGTGGCGCCGGGGATCAGCTCGTGCATCCGGTTGATACAACGCAGATAGGTAGTCTTCCCGCAACCGGAGGGACCCATCACTGCAACGACACGATTGCGTGGGATATCTATATTGACATTTTTGACTACGGTATTGCTGCCAAACAAAGCATTAAAATTCCTGCTCTTTATAATTGTACTTTCCATTTTCGCGTAATCAGCTTGGTGAAGATATTGAGTAATAAGACCCATAACAGCAGGATAACGGAGGCCCCCCAGGCCAGGTTAAGCCAGTCATTGTAGGGACTCGTGGCATAGTTGAAGATCAGCAGGGGGAGACTCTGCATGGGTTTGGTGATATTGAAAGACAGATATGGATTGCCAAAAGCGGTGAACAGCAGGGGTGCTGTTTCCCCGGTGACCCTGGCGATAGCCAGCATGACGCCGGAAAGAATGCCGCTAACTCCTACCGGGATAATCACTTTGTAGATGACCCGGTGAAAAGGAATACCGAGGGCAAAGGCGGCTTCCTGTAATGAAGATGGCAATAACTTGAGCGTCTCTTCAGTGGACCTGATCACGATCGGCAGCATCATGATCGCGAGGGCGGCGCTGCCTGAAAGGGCGGAAAAGCTGCCAAGCGGCTTGACCAGCCAGAAATAGGCGATGATACCGATGACGATGGACGGTACTCCCTGGAGGATGTCCACACAAAGACGGCACCAATAGGCCAGGCGGCTCTTGCCGTTCTCGGCCAGGTAAATGCCTGCCAGGATCCCGATGGGAATGGCGATGAGCGAGGCAAAAAAGATGATCAGGATACTCCCGACAAGGGCATTGAGGATGCCGCCGCCGGCCTCGCCGACGGGTTTGGGAATATTGACGAGAAAATGCCAGTTGATCTTGGTAATGCCCGCTTTGATGATATAGCCAAGAATAAACAGCAAGGGTATCACACAGGCAAAAGCAAAAAGAGTCGTCACGATCTGGGCGACATAGCTTTTACCGATCCGGTATTTTATATTCTTTCCGTCCATACATTATTCATTGGTGAAGCGGTCTATTATTTTTTTACCGATCAGGTTGATTACGACGGTGACCAGGAAAAGCACCAATCCGAGCTCGATCAGGGCGGAAAGGTACACCGGTTTGTCCGCCTCGGTAAATTCGTTGGCGATAACGCTGGCCATGGTATTGCCGGGCGCAAAAATATTTTTAGGGATCAGGCTGGTATTGCCGATAACCATGGTGACGGCCATTGTCTCGCCGAGGGCGCGGCCGAGCGACAGGAGGATACCGGCGAAAAGGCCCGATTTGGTATAGGGCAGGACTACGCTGCGGATCACCTCCCAGCGGGTGGCGCCCAGCCCATAAGCCGCCTCTTTCAGCGGGGAGGGGACCATCTGGATCATCGATCTTCCGAGGGAGGCGGCGTAAGGAATGATCATGATGGCCAGAATAAGGGATGAGCTGAAAATACCTACGCCTACCGGTTCCACCCCAATATGCGTTTCCAGGTTGCGAACGATCGGCACCAGCACGGCCAGGCCCCAGAAACCGTATATCACGGAAGGGACGGCAGCAATCAGCTCGACCGCATTCTTGAGAAAATCAGGCATCCAGCCTTTCGGAAAATATTCGCCCAGGAAGACCGCGACGGCCAGGGAAAAAGGGATGGAAATGATGAGGGCGAGGAAGGAGCTGAGCAGCGTCCCCAGCAGGAAAGGCCAGGCGCCGTAAATATCCTGCACGGGATCCCAGACTTTGCCCCAGAGATATTTCAACCCCAGGGATTTGATGGAAGGCAGCGACTGGATGATCAGGGTCAGCAGGATACCGAGCACAAGGATGATCATAAGAAGGCCCATGATCGTCAGCGTTCGACGGAAGACGGTCTCCGTTCGAATCTGGCGAAATGACCTTTTTACCCTTCGTTTGGCCTTGAAGATGCCCTCGGGGGTAGAATTAATTACCCGCAGCGGAAGATCGTTGCGGGTAACAATACCTTTCTCTACAGAAGTATCCATAACATCAATTCTAATTACTGTAATATCGGCTTGCCGTCATAGGTCGCGGATTTTAGGATCGCATCACCTACGCTGACGGCGGCCGGGGACAACGGTGCATAGTTCAGCGCTCCGCTGAATTGCTGACCGTCGTGGATGGTCCAGGAGAGCAGTTTCAGCAGCTTGGTAGCCCGGTCCAAAGAACGGTTGTTGTATTTCTGCTCTTTGTAAATCAGCACCCAGGAGAAGCCGGAGATGGGGTAGCCATCTGCAGCATCTGTATTGGTCAGGGACACTTTGGAATCCGGGGGGATCGTGATATTGGCCGCAGCCGTTACGCTGGCGATGCTGGGAGTAATAAAATTACCCGTCTTGTTCTGCATTTTGGCGAAAGCCATGTTGTTCTGCACGGCATAAGCCAGTTCGATATAGCCGATGGCGCCCGGGGTCTGCTTGACCAGGCCCGATACACCTTCATTGCCTTTTCCACCCAGGCCGGCAGGCCAGTTGACGGCAGAGCCTTTACCCACTTTGGTATTCCAGTCTTTGCTGACTTTGGCGAGATAGGTGGTAAAGATATTGGTAGTACCGCTGCCGTCGGAACGGTGAGCGATCAGGATAGCAGTAGCAGGCAGTTTCACTCCTTTATTAAGAGCGGTGATTTTGGGATCGTTCCACTTGGTGATCGTGCCCAGGAAGATATCGGCCAACACGTCCGGAGACAGCTTCAGGGTATCCTTCACATCGGGCAGATTGTAGCCCAGCACCACAGCGCCTGCAGTAACAGGGATGTGGATGACCGGGGCAGAAATGCCGGAATCCTGTTTGCCGTTCATCGGGGCATCGGATGCGCCGAAGTCGACGGTCTTGTTGGTCAACTGCAAGATGCCACCGCCGGAACCAATAGATTGGTAGTTCACTTTTAGCCCATTAATCTTATTGTATTCGGAAAACACCTTCGAAAACAAGGGGTAATCGAAAGTGCTGCCGGCTCCCGTAAGGGTGTTGTCGTCGCTGTTGCCGGAGGCCGTGCTGTCAGAGCCGGAGGTGCTGCCACCGCCGCCACAGGAAACCAGGCCAGTGCCGGCCATCAAGGCAACTATGGCTACGGCGCTTTTCAGGTTGAGCAAATTCATTTTCATAACTATTAGGAGTGTTTTTTTCGATTATAGCTGGTTGTAGGTGTTTTTGTAGTGCTTGCCGAATACAAAGAAGAAGGTCAGTCTAAAGACAACGTCAGCATCTCCTTCTTTCCCCGTAGCCGCAATTTGAGATGCATAATGTTCATACCAGATGTTTGGTTCGAAATGAATGTCCCTGAAAGGCGTAAAGTCCAGACCGGCGGTGAAGAACGTTTCTTTTGAGGTAGGGTCTCCTGTGCTGGTCTCGCCCGTCGGCGCACCTGTGGTGGAGCCGGCATAGCTGTACTTATAACCCGGGGTCATGTATGCGCTCGGCGAGCTCACGCCGGCATAGGCAGTATACTTGCTGTTGTCGACCTTCGAGTTGGGATTGTACAGATCTACGCGGGCAAAGAACCGCAGCTTGTTCGGAACGATGTCCCCATGTACATAGAAAGCGATACCATTCGCCATTGTGGCAATTGTATCAGCACCGCCGCCGATTTTGGACGCCTTCGTATCTGCCCTCAAGTTGTTGACAAAGCCTTCAACACCGATCGTGATCGGCTGTGTATTGTAGGCGATAAAGCCCTTGATCATCTGGCGGTCATGGTGCCAGCCCGGCATCCAGTTCAAGCGTTGATAATCTGCATACAAGTCCAATACCAGGCTATGGTTGAATAAATTAGCCCAAATGTCACCGTAGAACCACTTAAAGCTGGTGCTGGCTGGTTTGTCGCTGGACCCGTTAGCCACCAACAGGTTGTAACCAAAAGAGTTATTGATATAGCTACCCTGGAGGCTTGCGCCAAAATCATAGGAAGGGGTACGGCGGATATCGATGATGGTTCTTTCAATCGAACGATAGTTCCATATTTTTTCTGTCAGGTTAGCGAAGGAAGGAGTGACCTGTTCGCCGACCACCAGGTCCGTTCCCGGGAAGATACTCTTCCACCGAATGTCTGCCAATTTGATAAAGAAGGTCTCTTTGCTGTTGGAGAGCAGGTCTCCGTTGGCGGCGGTTTGACCAGGAGCGTTATAGGCGGGGAAATTGTCTTCTGCCGCCAACAGTAATTCAGATGAAAAATGCTTATTGTAATTATAATCGTAACCCAGGTAGAGACGACGGAACTGGAAAGCGTTCCTGCTCTGCGGAATACCGCTGTACTGGTTGCTGCCGCCTCTGTTGAGGGAATCGGCATGAGACTTATAATAATAATCGCCAAAAACATAGCCCCAGATGCGGCCGCTATTGGGGGCCACGGCTTTGTAAGCAGAGTCAGAAAACAGGAACTGGGCCTGACCAAAGGAAGCGATGGCTACAAAGAGAAAAATGGCGATTAAAATAAATTGTTTAGGGAAATTAAGTTTCATAAAAGTCTAGGTTCGTTTTGAAATTAGTTTTGCGGTCTGAGCTTCGTCAATTGGATGCAAAACAATGTTTAAGCAATGACCCGAATGTTAAGGGAATATTACCTTAGTGTTAATACTTTCCAAAAAGGTAGGATCGGTCGAAGGGGGCCTTCTATAATATACTGTTTATTAATAAATTATAATGTATGATTTTTTTTAATTCTAAAGCAGAATCTCCAAATTTGAAAATAATTGGCTAATAATTAGTTTTAATGTTAAGAAATCATTATCAAAGGGTGATTTGATCATTTACCATCGGACATTCCGTTTATTTTGTTAGAATGAAGGGATTCAATGCATTTGTTCAATTATTCATGCCCAAAGACAAGGTCTTTTATTCTCTCTTCGAAGAAGTGGCGGACAGTGTAGCGAAGATGGGTGCATTATTAAAGGCGGTGGTGGCCGAACCGGATTACGACAGGCGCGCCGTGCTGATCCTACAGTTGGAAGAGCAGGAGCATGTCAACGATGAGTTCACACACCGGATATTTACCGAGCTTGGCAGGAATTTCATTACTCCGTTCGACCGGGAGGATATCCATTATTTGGCGAGTGCGCTGGACGATATCTGTGATTACATCTATTCAGCCGCCAAAAAGATCAATTTCTATAAGGTGAATCCCAATGATGCGGGTATTCAAAAGATGGCGGACCTGATCGAACAAGGGTCGGTGCAGATCCGCGGAGCGGTGAGGGAATTGAGGAATATGCGGAATATGCGGACGATCACCGATGCACTGGTCCGGGTCAACAGTCTGGAGAACCAGGCGGATGACGTTTTCGATATGAGTATCGAGCGCCTGTTCGAGACGGAGCCGGACGCCAAGGAGGTGATCAAAAAGCGGGATATCTACCAGGTAATGGAGATCGTGACGGATAAATGTGAGGATGCGACCAACGTCATCGAATCCATTATTATTAAGTACGCCTGAAGCCGGCTAATATCCCTGCAAACCCATTACTTCCATGATCTTTCTTTTTACCATTATTATACTTGCGCTGGTATTCGACTACATCAACGGGTTTCATGATGCGGCTATTTCCATTGCCACTATCGTCTCCACGAAAGTGCTGACTCCTTTCCAGGCGGTATTATGGGCCGCCATTTTCAATTTTGCAGCTTTTTTCATTTTCAAATATTTTATCGGGGAGTTCAAGATCGGCAATACCATCGCCCATTTTGTCGACCGGGATTTCGTTACGCTGCCGGTGATCTTTTCCGGACTCATCGCCGCCATCACCTGGAACCTGCTGACCTGGTGGCTGGGTATTCCTTCCAGTTCGTCGCACACGCTGATGGGCGGGTTTGTAGGCGCCGCGCTGGCACATGCGGGGGGGTGGGTGGTGCATGGGAAGAATGTGATCGATTATGGAAGTGTGATACCGACCTTCTGCTTCATCGTACTGGCGCCCCTAATCGGTTTTGTCGTTGCGCTGATCATCACCATTCTGATCGTCAACCTTTTCCGGCGCAGCCATCCCTATAAAGCGGAAGGCTGGTTCCGGAGGATGCAATTGTTGTCCTCCGCCCTGCTGAGCCTGGGACATGGTGGCAATGACGCACAAAAAGTACTGGGTATCATAGCGGCGGCGCTGGTGGCGCATGGAGACCTGGAAAATGTCCGCGACGTTCCCAACTGGGTACCCATCGCCTGTTTCTCGGCCATTGCGCTGGGTACGATGAGCGGGGGCTGGCGGATCGTCAAGACCATTGGCAGCCGCATCACGAAGGTCAGTCCGCTGGAGGGGGTCTGTGCCGAGACGGCGGGGGCCATCACGCTATTTCTTACCCAATACCTGGGTATTCCGGTCAGCACGACGCATACGATCACCGGCGCCATCGTCGGCGTGGGGGCCACCAAGCGAATGTCGGCCGTCCGCTGGGGTGTCACTATCAACCTCGTCTGGGCCTGGATCCTGACCATTCCCGTCAGCGCTTTGCTGGCGGCGGTGGTTTACTGGCTAATATGGCATTAGGCTGGCATGGATTTTATGGCTAATTTTACAGCCTCTATCGCCAAAGGATGAAAAGGAGAATACATAGAGCCCTATTTTATACACTTCTTTTGGGTGTATACGGGATATTTTTCTCGATCGAATCCTTTTATAATTTTGAAGGGCAGCCAAATGGAAGGGGAGATCTCCATTGTTCAGCAAACTTTTTGCCGGTTTCTCATAACCAAACTGTTGTTAAAAATGCTCCCCTTCATTCTTCGACATCTCATGGTTTCCGCCTGAACAAGCGGTTTCACCAGGAAAATATTCCGCCCTGTCCAATTTTTTCACTGGCAGCGCCTGAAAGAAGCATTGCGCCTTTAAGGCTTGGGTTTTATGGGACCAGGACGCTGCCTTCCGTTGCTATCTTCCATTATTCGCTGCGAGGCCCTCCAACTATCGCCTAGTCAGACGCAATCTTATCTTTCATTCATAACTTATACTTTATTGTATGGTCTCTTTCTGTATAAGAAAGTCGCTATGGGTTTGCAGCCTTCTGCTGCTGAACCCTTCACTTTCTCTATTGGCGCAGCAGGCCTCGCCGCAGCCCTATTCCTTATCCGCCCTG
>Ga0182030_10000286_pt1 | contig 89924 bp, 76 predicted proteins | sample 812S3MmetaG_FD_121299 | JGI IMG/M metagenome (GOLD analysis project Ga0182030, IMG submission 121299) | Permafrost microbial communities from Stordalen Mire, Sweden - 812S3M metaG (Illumina Assembly) | ecosystem: Environmental > Terrestrial > Soil > Wetlands > Permafrost | place: Sweden... | reverse complement strand
TATTGTTGTTTATCTCAAATTCAAGCTCTTTATCTCTTATGTTTAAACATATATAGATCGGAGAGGCTTCTCTTGTGCTGATGCCATATTTGAAAGCATTCTCAACAAAAGGCAAAAACAAGAGCGGAGATATTTGTTTTCCTTCAGGATTGCCTGTTATTGTAAACTCAATCTTTGATTTGTCCGTCAGGCGCATTTTCTGCAGTTCGATAAAATGCGAAGTGAATTGTATCTCCTTTTCGAGTGGCACAGAATTGTTTTTTGCTTCTGTCAGTACATAGCGCATGATGCTGGACAGTTTCATCACTGCCTCACCTGTTTTATCTGAACCTGCTTCTGCCAGTGAGTAAATATTATTAAGCGTATTGAACAGGAAGTGCGGATTGATCTGCGATTTCAGAAAAGATAATTCGGTATTTAGTTTTTCATTTTCAATCTCTCTGCTTTTTTTCTCATACTCGAACCATTGAGAAACCACTTTAATGCCCGTGCTGATGACGAATACCAACAGAGAAATAGCAATAGAGCCGCCCGATAAAAGAGGTGGAGAGAGATTGTGAGATCTGTTACCTGATTGCCAGGGGATCGGTGGGAGTCTATGAAGGTCATCGCTCAGGTAACGATAAAATCGGGGAAAGACACCAAAGAAAATCAAAAGGCTTATAATAACAAAAACGTAAAGAAGCATTTTTTTTTTCTCAAGCAGTTTAGGTATGAGCAAAGAGAAATTAATGTAATAAAAAACGATGTACATGAAGCTGCTTAGCAGGAAATAAAAAGAAATGTATTGTTCGGGAATGAATGGCCCATCCTTAGGGCGGGGAACAAAAGCAAAAGGAAGCATTAAAAAGCAAAGCCATGCTGCAACATGGACTATAGCCTGTAAAATGATTTTATTGAGCTTCATTTTAATGAACGAACTTATTTTATCTGATGAAGACAAAGCTATTATTCTTTTTTAAAGAGGGAAGTTAAAAACATTTATTAAAACTCATTCGGCTAACCGAATAGACGAATACTATATAATAATCGGTGAATGATAACATAAACAAACGATGCATGCTTCTTAACGAACCCATTTCATAAGGAAATAAAATAATGCTATTCTATAAAAGTTCCTCCGGGGCAAAAGCCTGTTTCAGAAGTGCCTGCTTCATACCATATAAGGAGTAAGTCCGTTAACTAACGGACTTACCCCGAAAGAAACCCCCTTATGGAGTTGACTAAAAGCAGGGAAACACATAGCGGAGAAAACAAAAAAGCCACACTATAAGCGTGGCTTTTTTGTTTGATTTTATAATATTTAGAAATTGAATGCAAACTTTGTAAATAATCGCATCCCATCAAATCCCATCTGCACGGAGTCAAACGGCCCGCCTGATTCGCTGTCATCAGCCGACGCAAGCCTTGCATTGTTAACTACTGATAAGTCCGGGTGTACATTGAATATATTGTCTACCCCTAAATACCAGGTCACATTTTTCGAAAGCTTGTAATTCGCATACAGGTCGGTAACCACTTTGCCTCTGTGAACAAAATTTTCGGGCACAACTGAACTACCATCATCGGTGGTGACATAAGGATCATAACCTAAGCCTGCGGCTGAAGTATTGGCGCCGCCAGGCCCGTTAGGATCTGCATTAGGTAATGACGAATATCCAAATCCTTGTGTCACCACCTTGCCATAATAAGTAAGATGTGCCCCAAGTCCGAATTTCTTTACGCCATATTCAATTGTGAAATATGCTTTACCAAGAGGAGCAGATGCTTTTAAGAAATATTGCTCTCTTGTGCTGTAAAATGCCTGTTGGTGCAGGTAACTATCATTAAGCGCAGGAGGTATGCTGATATTATCAATGTTGATATTTTGCAGATTTCCTGCAAGCGATATTTTCAAATTATTTCTGCCCCACCTTTTATTGTAATCTAATACCATATCAAGGCCTGTATTGGTGGTATTTACAGCATTTGCAAAAAATTGTACCTGGGATACATTAAATTGAGCTAAATAGGGTGCAATAGCTGTTACATCGCTTCCAAACTGGCCAGTAAGCACAATCCTGTTTTTTATCTTAACGATATAGCCATCGACTGTCACTGTAAAATTGTTGGCGGGTTTCCAGGTAAAGCCTACAGTGCTATTAAGAGAGGTTTCCTGCTTTAGGCTCGGGATTCCTGCAGCTTTGGCAATAATGCTTGTATTTGGGATATATTTGGTGTATACGAGATTGCCGTTTTCGACTGTGGTATTGGTGTTGCTGAAATTGATTTGCGCCAGTGAAGGAGCCCTGAAGCCAGTGCTTATAGACCCGCGCAGATTGAAGTTATCCGTTATTTTATAACGGGTCGCAAATTTATAAGTGTTTACAAAGCCAAAATCGGAGTAGTTCTCGAACCTGGCAGCTCCGTCTATCAGCCATCTGCTGGTGACATCAAGTGATGCTTCGACATAGCCGCCAACATTTGTTCTGCTGGCATTTACTGCATCAGAAGGCTGATAACCGGGATAACCTTCAGAACCGGAAGCAGGTGCCTTATAAGCTCCAATGCTTGGATAGTATCTTTGTGCGGTGTCAACAGCTGCATATGAGTTATATTCTCCATGATAAATCACGTAATTCTCATAGCGAAATTCTGTCCCGAAGTTCAGTGTGAGGCCTTGGCCAGCATTCGGGAAATGCTTGCTCACGTCAAGGCTGGCCGTATTTTGCAAAAGCTTAAAGCCGCCATCATCGAAGCGGGTTTGTTGAGTTACTTCAGGCTCTGGCAGCGAAGCATTAAAAGTCTTGTTGCCAAAATAATGGAAATTGTTGCTGCCAAAAGTATTGCTGATATCCCAATCCCATCCCTTGCCGATAGTGCCTTTGAAACCCGCTGTTGCGGTCACATCGGTTATATACACGTCCTCCTGTGGATCGTAGTATTCATTCAGCGTGTCAAGCTGGCCTTGGGTAGGGTCGAATACCCGCATAATGCCTGGAACATACAAAAGATTGCCATTTAAATCTGTTGGTGTTTTTTGCGGGCCTGCGTAGTCGAAAAAATTGTTTCCTGAAAAGTTTCTTGTGTAAGCGTAAACATTGGAATGTTTGTAATTATACAGCCCGTTAAAATAAAACGAGGTCTTAGTGCCTGCAATGGGGATTTCAGAATTTACTACAATGCCTCCAGATGTGACTGCCCCATCACCGAATGCCCTTCTGATGGCATCCACAGGCAGTGCATGCGCAAGGTTTGTAGTAATATTCGTATCAGGAACCTGCCTGAAGGTTTTGCCCTGCGCAAAGAAATTGCCCGCTACATTAATATAGCCATTGCTTTTGCCTACGCCTACTCCGTAATCAACCCCAAAGTTCACTGTTTTGCCATCAAACTGGCTTCCTGTGTAATACTGGGTAGGATCCATGCTGTTGAGCGCATTGTATTTATGATCATAGTAGCCGCTTCCCCCTACGTTAAAAGTCAGTTTATTGATGTCTTTCTTGAGGATTATGTTTATGACACCAGCAATGGCATCCGATCCATACTGCGCTGCAGCACCATCGCGCAATACTTCAATGCGGTCAATTGCGGCTTCGGGTATTGCATTTAAATCTGTGCCGGAGTTCCCTCTTCCGCGAGTTCCTGAAGTAGCAACATAACCTGTTTGATGTTGACGTTTGCCATTTATCAGTACAAGGGTTTGGTCAGGACCTAGCCCGCGAAGGCTTGCCAGGTCAATAGCATCTGCACCATCTGCTCCGCTTTGTTTATTGTAGTTGAAAGAAGGCACTGTCATATTCAGGATGGAACTCAGGTCAGATTTTGCCGTTATCTGGTCAATTTGGTTCATTTTTATTATATCCACCGGAACCGGGGATTCGGTTTTAGACCTTGCAACACCGCGATTTCCTACAAAAACCACTTCCTGCAATTCAGTAGATGCTTGTTCCAGCGAAATGGATATATCTGACAACCCGCTTACATTTAAGGATTGGGTTTTATAACCGATAATGCTTATCTCGAGGACATCATTTGGGCTTGCGAGTATTTTAAATATCCCTTCATTGTTGGTAGAAGTACCCTTTCTAGTGGATTTGATCTTAACTGACGCGCCAGATATTGGAACACCTGTTTTTAAGTCTGTTACTTTGCCTGTAATGGTGGTTTGCGCTAAAATCGCAAGGGAGGCCAATAATAAGCCTGCAAGAAAAAGCGTTCTTCTCATGTTTTGTTGGTTTTGGTTACGTATGCAATTTAATGATAAATAATAGTTTTATCTACTCGTGCATTTAATCAAGAGTTGGATTTGCTTAAAATAGCTGCATATATATTTATTTAATATATTAAAATCTTATAGAAAGATTATGAAATATGGTTTATTTTATATTTTTTTGTATAATAGTTCAGCTTATTGGCCGTACCTCTCATTATCCAGGCTTTCTCTGATAAACAAAGGCTGTAGTATATCGTCCGATCTTATTCCTTTTAAAAATCTGCTGATTGTTGCCCCATCATTGTGTACTTAAACTGACAGCATGGTTAAAGTTTTACTTAACCTCCATTTTTGTGCTTTTTTTATTTTTTTTGGCAATACGCTATTTGCTGAAAAGGGGGATACCATGCCTTATCACTCTTCGCTTGCAAAATTGGTCGGCACGATAAAGAATATTGACACTGCTTCAAATGGGGTAAAACATGGCACTAAAATCTGTAGTTGCCAGATATTGGTATTGCAAACCAGCTACCGCAGACAGAAGAATTTTGCGTTGTTTGCAGAGAGAACAAACAAAAAAAGTTTTGCTTCAGATATATCTTTTGCAAAAAAGGTAATTGAAAGGGAAAAAAGGCATATGCAGTCTCTATTTTACGATAAACTGGAAGTTGTTGGATCCGTTTCTGATGCTATTGATTGCAAAAGCATGTTCAAGCGATTAAAGACAAAAAATAAATCATTGTATTTGTATGATATTCTGGATGCGGATATACGGAGATAGTTTGTTGTTCTTCTCCTTCAGATGTTCAGTTATAAAAATCCATTTTAATTTTTAGTATTCGGGTATAAGATATTTGAATTACTACACGGTTTTCAAGTTTCGAAACCACAAACTGGAGACCGAAAACTAATATTGTTCTTGTTCATTAGGAAAATCATTAGCCTTTACATCCTGTATATATTGATGTATTGAATCCGTAATGAGTTTGTTCAGGTTCAGATATTGCCTGAGAAATCTTGGCTTGAACTCTGTGTTGATTCCGAGCATATCGTGCATTACCAAAACCTGGCCATCGCAATATCTACCTGCGCCGATGCCTATCGTTGGAATCTGCAGGCTTTCGGAAACTTCTTTTGCGAGAGTGGCGGGGATCTTTTCCAGCACAATTACAAAGCAACCTGCATCCTGCAAAAGCTTTGCATCCTTTTTTAACTTTTCTGCCTCAGCCTCTTCTTTTGCCCGTACATTGTATGTGCCGAATTTATAAATCGATTGCGGCGTGAGTCCCAGATGCCCCATTACGGGGACACCTGCGGCGATGATCCTTTTAACCGATTCAAGAACTTCTTCGCCACCTTCCAGTTTAATACCATGGGCTCCGGTTTCTTTCATTATCCTGATTGCTGATACCAAAGCCTCTTTCGAATTCGATTGATAAGAACCGAATGGCATATCTACAACCACAAGGCTTCGGTGAACTCCCCGCACTACAGATGCTGCGTGATAGATCATCTGGTCCAGCGTAATGGGCAGTGTTGTTTCATGCCCGGCCATTACATTGGATGCAGAATCGCCTACCAATATCACGTCAATGCCAGCCGCATCAAAAATCTTTGCAAAAGAAAAATCATAAGCAGTGATCATGGAAATTTTTTCCCCATTTTGTTTCATCTTCAGCAACGTGTGGGTAGTAATTTTTTTAATTTCCTTATTAACAGACATGATGAGCCATTTAAGTGTGACAGCGCGAAAGGGGAAGTATATGGCTCTGCGTTAGAATAAAACACACCTGGCCTTATCGCTGAATTGTATGTTTTTGAATAGCGGATGCTAAGTTAGGGGAATGGTATGAGAAAATACGAATGATGAATTTGAACAATAAAATCCAATTATTAATTATTTTTCAGTCGCCTGGTTTGGAATAGTTGTTGTGGATTAAAACAACGGTATCGTATTTTTTTAATTAAAGAAAAGGAGTATTCTTATGACAAATGAAGCGCTTTTTGTAAGGCTTGAAGCCAAGCCCGGCAAAGAAAAAGATGTTGAACAATTTTTGCGGAGCGGACTACAGCTTGTTAACCGTGAGCATGATACCATCTCTTGGTATGCTCTAAGGCTCGGTCCATCCACATTCGGTATTTTTGACACATTTCCTGATGACAAAGGGAGGCAGGCTCATCTTAACGGAGAAGTTGCCAGGGCATTAATGAGCAGATCATCAGAGCTTTTCTCAAAACAGCCTTCCATTGAAAAGGCAGACATCCTTGTCGCCAAAATGCCTGAAATGGAACACATGAACTAACGAGGCTTATCCAAACCTGAAAATATAGAACCCGGAAAGACAGATGCCTTCCCGGGTTTCATATTTAAATGGATAGCTTCTTGCATTATGCAGATTTCGATGTTTCTTTCATCACTTTAATGAACTGCTGCATTTCATTCATGGTGCCAACGCTTACGCGGCACCATTTTTCACTGAGATAAGTATTTGAACGAAGAGCAATGTTATTTTTCTTCAGCATAAAATCTGCAAAGTTGCCTTCATAATTTCCCAGTGGGAACAAGATAAAATTGGTGTATGATCGAATAGGATTAAAGTTTAGTTCGGTTAAAGATTTTATTGTGTAGTCTCTTGCTGCCACAATTTTTTGTTTGCAATCCAAACGATGCCCTTCATCCTGAAGGCTTGCGAGCGCCGCTGCAAGCGTAAGGTCGCTGATGGCAATCTGGCTTTCAGTGAAATAAGTTTGCTCCAATTGTTGTATCCGTGTTGGGTGGCTTATTACATAACCAATGCGCAGGCCAGCCATGCCATGTATTTTTGAGAAGGTTCTTGTCACTAAGATATTTGGGTTGGCTGCAGCAAATGGAATCATGGATTCATTATCCGGCGCATCCAGAAAATCCAGATATGCTTCATCAATCAGCACAGGCGCTCTTTTCGCTGCTTCTACACAAAATTGCTTCATGGTGGCAGGTTTCAAATAGGTTCCTGTCGGATTATTTGGGTTTACTATATAAACTAATTGTGTATCGCTATTTATTGCACTGAGCATCGCAGGAAGATTTAAACCCCTATCGGATCCTACTGGCACTGCGTTTACTGAGAAGCCAATTTTCTTTGCAACTGCAGGCAGTACAAAAAATGTGGGTTCTGCTGTTACCAGATTGGCTCCGGTCTTATTCAGAAATCTTGGCACAAGGTCGAGTACTTCACCAGACCCTGCTGTCAGCAGAATATTTTCTGGCGCTACACCAAAGTATTTTGCAATGGTTGTGCGGGCATCTTTCAGGCTGTTCAGATTGAAAGAATAGCGGCTTGCCCACGGTATCATATCAATGATCGCCTGTTTAGCTTTTGGAGAAATGCCATAAGGATTTTCATTTGAACTTAGATTTATGGTGTTGCTCTCGCTTCCATAATGAGGTGTCGTCTTTTTTTCTTCTTGTGCAAATGAAGGAATGGATAGGCCCAATCCCAATGCAGCAAATGATGTTTGCCTGAACCAGTCGCGGCGTTTGATAGTAGAAGACATTGCAGTAGTTGGTTTAAAATGATAAATCCGAATGAGGAAAAGCTACGAAAAATAATGATTGAGTTGACAATAAATTTTGCACGGCGATTGGAGTGTATGACTTTTTACCCCCAACTTGAGGGTTTCCGGAGGCGATTTAAATTTATCTAACACAGATGTGTAACCGCGAATCGGGAAAGCGCCAAATAGAGTTTAAAATGTAAAAAGGGTCAAAAAGCAATCTTTAATACTAGCTACTGGTCTGACAAATTCAAGCCCTTCCTTTAACCTCATTATACAAATGCTGAATCAATCCATCTGCCAAACCAATTTTTGGGACAAAGATTTCAGGAGCATTTGCCCAGCGCATCACGTTGATGTATATCAGCAATGCGGGGACAATCACATCAGCCCGGTCTTCGCGCATTTTGTAGATTTTGATACGGTCTGGCAGCGAAAAGCTGTTAAACTCTTTGTAATAGTCTTTCAACAGTTCAAGGGGCAATGGCTTGCCGTCTTTTCTTTTTGAGATAGAAAAAATTTTATTGATGTTGCCCCCAGAGCCGATGGCAACGATATTTTCGCTATATCCTTTTGTTTCTTTCTTGATGAAATCTTTCATCTCATCCCATTGTTTTTCTGCAACCTGATCTTTTAGTAGCCGTATTGTGCCAATGTTGAATGATTCCTTGAAGATGAGTTTTGTCTGTGCAAAAAAAGTAAGCTCTGTGCTGCCACCGCCCACATCTATATAAAGGTAAGAATGGTCTTTATCCATATTTTCTGCAATATGGTTCTCGTAAATGAGAGAAGCTTCGTCTCCACCGCTGATGATTTCTATTGCTATTCCAGTTTCGTTTTTGACCTGATCAATGATTTCTTTCGAATTTGCCGCATCACGCATGGCAGAAGTTGCCGCAGCTTTCAGATGGTTCACGCTATATGCATCAATCAGGTTTTTGTAAGCTTTGATAGTGCTTAAAATCATGGATGTTTTTTCAGGGGATATCTTCTTTTTCTCGAATACATCAAAACCAAGCCTCAGCGGGACACGCACAAGGTTCAGCTTGTTGAATTCAGGCTTGGAGTTCGTTTCATCCACTTCTGAAATAAGCAGTCTCGCTGCGTTGCTTCCAATATCAATTGCTGCCAGTCTCATAGAAAGGATTGAGGTTTATAAAGCTGCAATAGCTTTATCTGTGATTTCATTTAATTGAACAGTAACTGCTTCTGTATGCTTTACAGTTTTTTGATATAGGTAATTATAGATTTCTATTTGTGAGCGAATTTTTCTCTGTTGATTGTCACGCTTGTATTTGTTGTTTAATTCATTGTTCAGCCATCTTGCTTTTACATTATCGGAAAGCTGGATGTTCAATATGTCTTTCAGTTCCTTTTGAATTTCCTGATCAAGTATGGGGCAGGTCACTTCTACCCGGTGATCCAGATTGCGCACCATCCAGTCAGCGGAGGAAATATATACTTTTTCTTTGCCGCCGTTGCGAAAAATAAAAACCCTGGCATGTTCCAGGTACTCATCAATGATGCTGATGGCTGTTAATGGTTTAATGAATTTGCTGTTTTCAGAAAGCATGCAGAAAATGCCCCGTACAATTAATTTGATTTCAACTCCAGCCTTAGCCGCATCATAAAGTTTATAAATCAGTTCTTCGTCTGAAATGGAATTCATCTTCAGCGTAATGGCAGCAGGCTTTTTGCTGGTTGCTATTTTTATTTCTTTTGTAATCATCTTCAGCAATTCCCGTCTTAGGAGGGCGGGACAGGGAACAAGTGTTTTGCATGCTTTTAATTGCGATATGGCATCTTTTTTACCCTCGAGGTAATTGAATATCCGGTTCACATCTGCCATGATATTCCGGTTGGATGTAAGCAGGCAATGATCTCCGTAAATCATTGCTGTTTTCTCATTCATGTTGCCGGTGCTGACAAAACCATAGTGAATCGTATGATTATTCATCCGCTTTTTTATCAGGCACATTTTTGCATGTACTTTTGTGTTAGGGATGCCTATGAGCACTTTCACCCCTTCTTCTTCCAACTTTTCTTTCCATTCTAAATTTGCTTCTTCCTCAAATCTGGCCCTCAATTCGACCATTGCTGTAACCTGTTTACCATTGCGCACTGCATTGATCAGCGCGTTTATGACTTTTGAATTTGAAGCCAGGCGATAGCAAGTGATCTTCATCGCAATCACATTCGGGTCAATAGCTGCTTCCCGCAGCATATCAATTACCGGGTTGAAAGAATGATAAGGGAAATGCAACATCACGTCTTTGTCAAGTACTACGTCTGTAACGCGAGGTGTTTTCATCAATGACGGATGTGTGAACGGTTTTTTTCGCTGGCCTTTTTTGGGGAAAACATCCGGGAAATCCATAAAATGCCTGAAGTTGTGTATGCGCCCTCCCGGAATGAGATTGCCTTTTTTAGTTAGATTCAATCGTTTAATTAAATACTCAAGCAGTCCTGCATCCATTTCTTTGTCGTACACAAACCTGACAGGTTTGCCACGTCGCCTGTTCTTCAGGCCTTTTTCAATTTTTTGGATTAGGGTAGTTGATACGTCGTTATCAAGGTCTATTTCAGCATCGCGGGTTACTTTAAAAACCCATGATTCATATCTGTCATATCCAAAATATGCGAAAATGCTGCGCAGGTTGTAGCGTATGATATCTTCAAGCAAAATGATATAATGCTCGTTGGCATTTGAAGATGGCAATTTAACAAATCTCCCAAGCACCTTGCTTGGCACTTCGATGAGCGCATATTTTCTTTTCATGCTGCCGTCTTTACGGGAAAGTACCACGCCCAGATAAATGGATTTGTCCCGCAGATAGGGGAATTGCGGGATGCTTTCCACCATTAATGGGATGATGTTTGACCGCATTTCTTCCTCAAAATGCGTTTGAACAAATCTTTGCTGGTCTTTATTGAGCTGTTTTTCTGTTATCAGAAAGATTTTCTCTTTCTCAAGTTCTTTGCGGATGGATTCCCATATATTGTTAAAATCGCCCTGCTGTTCTAACACGATAGATTGTATTTCTTCCAATATTTTGTGCGGCGCCTGTTCCAGGTGCATATTCATTTTAGATTTACCGGCATATTCACTCATACGGTTCAAAGTGGCAACGCGCACACGGAAGAACTCATCCATATTGTTTGAAAAAATCCCGAGAAACTTAATCCTCTCTTTTAACGGCACTGATGTGTCTGCGGCTTCCTGCAACACACGACCGTTGAAGGAGAGCCAACTGATATCACGTACAATCGTTTTTCTTTTCATGTCGTCATTTACCATTTGTATCTGCTTTGTTGCAAAGTAGATAAGTGAAAGAAAGCGGTAAATTAAATAATTATTAATTGTTTGCCATAAAGCATTTATAACTTTGCGAAAATGCATCCTGAAAGAAGAAAATAAAAGCGATAGCTGCGGATTTTATGATGAAATGGAGGTGTTCGCCGTTTCACGCAGATCCTGTGGTATCTTTTTTTGAATGAGAAGAGCGCGAAAGTAAGACCCAGAGAAAGCATCTGCGGTTTATTTTCAATAGAGAGAATCGAATATCGTGATACAGGCAAATGCATAAGAGTTTGGCAGGATAAGCTTGGTTTAGTGGATGAAAAAGCACCCGGCAATCAATGCTGACGCACATTGTGGGTAAATTTGCCCAAATTCTTTTTAATTCTTTTTGATAATTAAATAGATTTTGCGACCTTTGCCGTCCTAAAATTTAGCAATCATGGCGAGAGTATGTCAGGTTACGGGTAAAGTTCCGGTGAGCGGCAACAGCGTGTCTCACTCAAACATTAAAACCAAGCGCAGGTTTCTGCCTAATTTGCAGACAAAACGTTTTTTCCTTGCAGAGGAAGATAAATGGATCACGCTTAAAGTTTCTTCGGAAGGCTATCGCACTATAAACAAGAATGGCTTGCTCAGCGTAGTTAAGAGATTAAGGGCAGAAGGAGTAAAAATATAATGTTCTTTCGTTAGCGCATCAGCACATTATCAAATTATTAAATTAATATCATGGCAAAGAAAGGAAGCAGGGTGCAGGTAATATTAGAATGCACCGAGCATAAAAACAGCGGAAAGCCCGGCACGAGCCGTTATATCAGCACCAAGAACAAAAAGAACACTCCGGAAAGGCTGGAGTTAAAGAAGTTCAATCCGATTTTGAAAAAAGTGACTGTTCATAAAGAAATCAAATAAATTATCAAATTGTTCAATGACTCAATTGCGCAATTGAGCCATTTTCAAATTTTCAAATTAATATCATGGCAAAGGCAGCAAAGACCGCAATTAAAAGCAAAGATGCTAAGGCAGCAGCAGACGCGAAGAACTGGACTAAGGTGATTCGTGCAGTGCGCAGCCCCAAGACCGGTGCTTACACGTTCAAAGAAGCAATTGTGCATAAGGAAAAAATCAAAGATTTCCTGGCTCAAAAATAATTTATGGGTTAATAAGATATAAAAGCTGTCTCACAAGGGCAGCTTTTGTCGTTTTAATAATTTGCAAATCGTTCAATTGAGTAATTTTCACATTTTCAAATTTGCATCATGGGATTTTTTGATAAGATTTTCGGGAAGAAAGAAAAGCAAACACTGGATGAAGGCCTTCAAAAGACAAAGCAAGGTTTTCTTTCTAAAATCACAAAAGCCATTGCAGGTAAAAGCAGCGTTGATAGCGAAGTGCTGGACAATATTGAAGATGCTTTGGTGAGCGCAGATGTCGGCATCGATACTACGGTAGAAATTATCGGGAGAATCGAAAAGCGTGTTGCAAAAGACAAATACCTGAGCACAGGCGAACTGAATAAAATATTGCAGGAGGAGATCGAATCTGTTCTGGTAGATGCAGGTGAACTGTCGTATAAAAATTTCGAAACACCGTCTGGCAATAAGCCTTATGTGATTTTAGTGGTGGGTGTGAACGGAGTAGGAAAGACTACGACCATTGGCAAACTGGCATATAATTTTAAGAAAGCAGGCAAGTCAGTGATATTAGGGGCTGCTGATACATTTCGTGCGGCGGCAGTTGATCAACTAACCATTTGGAGCGAAAGGGTAGATGTTCCCATAGTAAAACAAGGGATGGGTTCTGACCCTGCGGCAGTGGCGTTTGATACCGTCCAAAGCGGGGTGGCAAAAAATATGGATGTCGTGATCATTGATACCGCAGGTCGTCTGCATAACAAATCGCATCTGATGGAAGAATTGGGAAAAATAAAAAGAGTCATCAAAAAAATTATGCCCGACGCGCCGCATGAAGTGTTGCTCGTGCTTGACGGATCCACAGGACAGAATGCAGTGGAACAGGCAAAGCAATTTATAGCAACAACGGAAGTAAGTGCCATTGCTATCACCAAATTAGATGGCACGGCAAAAGGAGGGGTGGTGCTTGCAATTGCCCATCAGTTCAAAATACCAGTGAAGTTTATTGGCATGGGTGAAAAAATGGAAGACCTGCTGGTTTTTGATAAGCATGAGTTTGTGGATAGCTTGTTTAGTTTGGATAGGGAAGATTAATGATTTTGTATACTTCACTTGCTGATAAATAAATGCAAAAGCAAAAAGATAAAATAGACATTGTGAATGAAGTGCTGGAAGAATGCATCTTAGCATATCCTGTTTCATCATTTATTATCAGTCTTTATAAACAATATATTGAAAGAGGCAGTCTGAGCAAAAAGCAATTGCAGGGATTGTACGGCAAAGCTTCAGCCATAGAAAATATTGCGCCGGGCAAACTGGCCGGTATCGAAGCGTTGATAAAAAGAATGCCGACCAGATATAAATCAGAAAAGCCTGAGGTAAAACCTTTGTATAAGAAAGACGAAACTAACGGCCAGTGGATTGATGAGATACTGGCTAAATTTCCGCATCATAAAAGAGTATTGTTTTTGAAAGCGAAATATGATAATAATGAAATACTTTCTCCTGCGGATATTGCTGATTTAAAAAAAATCAGGCAATTAATCAGTGCCTGAAAACTAAATACTTTTCATTTCCTTTTTCGTCGCATCATTTTCCCGCATCGTCTCATTTGCCGTTCTCATCAATAGTTACAGGGTAGTTTTGCCTCTGAAAATAACTATTTATGAAAAAGATTTTATTTCTGCTCGCAATTATCTGTTTACGAGTTGCTGTTTTTGCACAAATGCCTGGCGGGATGCCAGGGAATGGCAAAATGCAGGCGCCATCTATTGGTCATATATATGGCAAATTGGTTGATAGCGCTGGCAAACCCCTCGGCGATGTGTCTGTATTGTTGTTACAAAACCGGTATGATTCTGCTTCAAAAAAATCGAAGGATATTTTATTGAAAGGCCTCACCACAAAAGCGAATGGCGAATTCAGTTTTGAGGAATTGCCCGTGTTCGGCAAATTGAAACTGAAAATCTCTGCGACCGGATATAAGCCATTTGAGCAAGCCGTGGGCTTCAAAATGCAGCCTCCTGCCGGTTCTTCGCCTAAACAACCGGGAGACATGTCTGCTGCAATGAATAGTTTTGACAAAGACTTAGGCAATATAAAATTGGAAACAGATATGAAGCAATTGCAGGCAGTAACAGTTACTGCGAGCAAGCCCACGTTGAAAATGGATATAGACAAAAGGGTTTACAATGTGGAGAAAGATATCGTAAACGCTGGTGGCACTGCGCTGGACGTGATGAAGAATGTGCCATCGGTCAACGTGGATATAGATGGCAATGTCACTTTGCGCAATAGTGCCCCGCTAATATATGTTGATGGCAGGCCAACGACTTTAACACTCGATCAGATACCGGCAGATGCGATAGAAAGCGTGGAGGTGATCACCAATCCTTCTGCAAAATATGACGCTTCCGGTGGCGGTGCCGGTATATTGAACATCGTGCTGAAGAAAAACAAAAAAACCGGCTATAACGGAAACGTTCGGGCCGGTGTAGACAAATATGGAGCAATGAATGGTGGTGGCGATTTCAGTGTGCGCCAGGGAAAGTTTAATGTGACTGCCAGCGCGATGATCAATCAGATGAATGGGAAAACAAACGGCGTGACCGACCGTCACAACCTGACAGATACACCAGAAACATCCATTCATCAAACTAACTACGACAGGAACAAAGGGGAGTTTATTTTCGCGAGGTTCGGGTTTGATTATTTTATGAGCAACAGAAATACGATTTCTTTAACCGGCTTTAAAGTACACGGCGCATTTAAGCCAACCTCCTTATTGGATATCACTACTGACAGCTTGTACAACTCTGGAACGACATCTGATTATAGTGAGCGCTACACCAATACAAACAGGATTTTTAACGGACAGGGTTTGCAGTTTGGTTTTAAGCATTTGTTCCCTAAGCAGGGAGAAGAATGGACAGTTGATGCAAACTATTTTGAAGGGAAAAACACTAATAATTCTTTATATACATCAGATTATTATCTTGATGGGCCGGGAAGTAGTATTGGCTCAACAGGTCTGCAGCAAATCATCGGATATGGCAGCGATAAAAATTTTATAATCCAGACAGACTACGTAAATCCAATCAGCACCACATTGAAATTAGAGACAGGTTTGCGTGCTGCTATGCGAAGCAGGATAACCAACAACGATAATTATCTTTTCAACAATGACTCTGCATATTTAGTGCCGGGAGCTTCTACTGATTATTCCAATAACGATAACGTATATGCGGCTTATGTGAGCTTAACAGGAAACATAAAAAATTTTGGATATAAATTGGGCTTGAGGGCCGAAAGCTCTGATTATTCAGGCGAGCTTACTGATTTAAAACAAACTTACCGCAATAGTTATCCTATCAGTTTGTTCCCGTCGATATTTCTCAGCCAGAAATTCAAATCGAATCAGGAACTGCAGTTCAGTATAACGCGCAGAATCAACCGCCCCAATTTCTTTCAGTTGATTCCTTATACTGACTATTCGGACAGTTTAAATATCACCAGAGGGAATCCTGCATTGGTGCCAGAGTTCACGACCTCTCTTGAAGCTTCTTACCTGAAAACTTTCAAAGGCAACAATACCTTTCTTGCTTCTGTATATTATAAACAAACAAATAACCTGATCACCAGATTTCTGGATACTGCCTACAATGCTGTATCGGGTAAACAAGATATCATTAATACATATGTAAACGCCAATAACAGCAAGACAGTCGGTGCTGAATTCACTTCCCAGAATACGCTCACCAGATGGCTGGATATAAGTACCAACTTAAATGTTTACAATTCAAAAATCAACACGAATAATGTGGATGGCAGTTCGCAGGCGGCTTTGTGGAGCTGGTTTGCCAAGTTCAACAGCAGCTTCAAACTTCCTTCCAAATTCAGCCTGCAGCTAACAGCCATGTATCAGTCAAAAACAAACCTGCCAGTGAACAGCGGCGGAGGCAATCAGGGCGGCCCTCCCAACATGCAGAGCCAAAGTTCATCGCAGGGATATATCAAAGCGTTTTATGGAGTAGACTTTGCGGTGAAGAAAACCTTCCTTAAAAATGATGCGGCTGCCGTTTCATTAAGCATCAGCGATATTTTCAGAACGCGGTGGTCTGATCAGTATTCTTACAGCACATTCTTCACGCAGGAATATGACCGCTTGCGGGACCCGCAAATGGTACGGCTAAATTTTTCTTATCGCTTCGGCAAATTGGATGTGAGCTTGTTCAAGCGCAAAAGCCAGGGGACAGGGGATAGCGGCAGCGACATGCAATAACAAAATATATAGCAAACAAAAAAGCAGACATTGATGATGCCTGCTTTTTTGTAAATTAATATCACAATAATTATTACTTTTTCAATTCATTTATCTCTGCCTGCGGAGCCAATGCCTTGCTTGTTTTTCCTGTAACAACATCTTTATCCAGTTTGAATGTTTTTGTTTGTTTGAAGTTTGTTGAAGAAGCGCCAATCTTAACAGTGTATTCTCCTGCTTCTGCAACCCATGAAGAAGTGTTCGTATCGAATGAAGCAAGATCAGATGCTTTTATAACAAAAGTGAGGGTTTGTGACTTTCCCGGGTGTAGCAAGCTGGTTTTGGCAAATGCTTTCAGTTCTTCTGATGGCTTACCCAGCTTTTTTGAAGGAGCGCTTATATAAAGCTGAACTACTTCTTTTCCCGGAACAGAACCTACGTTTGTAACAGTAACTGTTGCTATGATTTTATCTTTAAAAGAAGAAGCGCTAAAGCTCAAATTCTTGTAATCAAAATTGGTATAGGACAAGCCATAACCAAATTCGTATGCAGTTTTTACATGGAAGGTGTTATAATACCGATAGCCAACATAAATGCCTTCCTCATAAATTACTTCGGCAGGGATCAGTTTCATGCCCATCATGCCGGTAGTGGCTTTTTCAGGAAATTCTTTGCCCGGGAAATTTTTTGCAGAAGGTACGTCATTATATGATGCCGGGAATGTGGTTGCCAGTTTTCCTGATGGGTTCACTTTCCCGCTAAGCACATCGGTGATGGCATTGCCACCTTCCAGACCTGGCTGCCAGGCAAGCAGTATAGCATCGGCATCATCTCTCCATTCAGCAACATCTATCACTCCGCCAATATTCAGCACTACGACTACTTTTTTGTGTTGTGCATGGAATGCATCAGATACATTTTTTATTTGCCCTTTTTCTGTTTCGGTGAGATAATAATCACCCGGTAATTTTCTATCCCTGCCTTCGCCTGCATTTCTGCCAATGGCAATCAGTGCTATATCTGCCTCATTTGCTGTCTTAGCGATCAGCGTATTGTCGGTTGCCAATTCGCTAACCGGAGGGGTCGGGTTCATAAACTCTTCAAAAAAACTTTTCTTCGGGTGCTTTGCTTTTTCATCTGCTAAATAGCCTGTTATTGTATTTTTCAGTTCAGCATCTAAATTATAGCCTGCGTTTGATAAACCCTTATCGAGAGAAACAGTATAGGCTTTATTTACGTCACCGCTGCCCGTGCCTCCCGCGATCAGTTCGTAGCCATTAATGCCAAATAAAGCTATTGTGTGAACACTTTTTGTTAAAGGTAGAGCATTGTCATTATTCTTCAACAGCACCATGCCTTCCGTTGCGGCGCTTCTTGAGATTTGGGCATGTTTTTTCAAATCTGGTTTATTGGAAAATTTATAAGATTTGAATGCTGGCGATTTCAGTATAATATTCAGTATCCCGGCAATATTTTCATCCAGCACTTTTTCATCGAGTGTTCCATTTTTTACGGCCTCTATTATTTTTTTGCTTTGATCGGGCGTACCGGGCATCAGCAAATTGTTCCCTGCTTTCATTTGCGCAACCGGATCCTTTCCGCCAAACCAATCTGTCATCACATAACCCTTATAGCCCCAGTCATTTCTTAAAACATCCGTAAGCAGGTCATGGTTTTCCGATGCATAGGTTCCATTGATATAATTGTATGAGCTCATCACTGTCCATGGGTGTGATTGTTTGACAGCTATCTCAAATCCTTTCAGATAAATCTCCCTCAATGCTCTTTCGCTCACGATGGTATTCACGGTGTTGCGATCTGTTTCCTGATTGTTTGCCGCAAAATGTTTGATAGAAGTGCCAACGCCATTGCTTTGTATGCCATTTACCAGAGCGGCTGCAATATATCCTGTCACTACAGGGTCTTCAGAATAATATTCGAAATTTCTTCCGCCCAGCGGGTTGCGTTGAATATTCATGCCCGGGCCCAACAAAATATCTACTCCATATTCGCGCACTTCATTGCCGAATGCCGCGCCTGTTTTTCTGACCAATGCAGTGTCCCAGGATGACGCGAGCAACGTGCCTACCGGCCATGCTGTTGCATAATAAGTTATGGAACTGTCACCATTTCTTATCGGGTCTATCCGAACACCAGCTGGCCCATCTGAAACTACTGTGGTAGGGATTCCCAATCTCGCGATCGCAAATGTTGTTCCCGCAGCGCCTGGCACTTTGTCCTGCGTCTGGCCAATCACGGGGCCTTGTGGTTTCATGCCGGGCAACTTAAAACCATTACCTGCAACCAGTTTTGCTTTTTCCTCCAGTGTCATTGCCGCGATCACTTCTTTGATAGAGTTTTTGCCAAGCTTTGGGAATGGCACTTTATCATGAGCTAGTGCCTGGGCAATTGTTTTGTCAGCAAAAGCCATTATTAATGAAATAAAAAAAACAGCGAAAGCAGTCGTTTTTGTGTTGCGCATAATGATTGATTTTATTTTGAATTGTAGATTGATGAGGACAGGATATTTGAAGGGTAAGAAATTTTTAACGATGAAAGTTGTGGCCATTTTTTTATCTAAGGATCATGTTTACAAAAGATTTCAGCCAGCTTTGCCAGTTAAAGCATTTACCGTATCCCGGTAGCTTTCTCCCACAGGAAGCTCCATGGCGCCTATGAATACGCTGTTTTTTCTGACGGCAGTGATATAGTCAATAGAAACGATGTAGGATTTATGGATCCTGATGAACTTTTGCTGCGGCAATTGTTCTTCTATCGTTTTCATGCCCATGCGCGTGATTACTGCTTTGTTGCTGCTTTTTAAATGTATTTTAATATAGTCCTTAAGGCCTTCTATCCAAATGATATCGCTGAATGTTATTTTCAATAAGCTATAATCCACATTCACAAAAAAATAATCAGGCGAAGGAGTGCCTTGTGGAGAGGATGTTGTTTTCATCTGAAAAAGCTCCCATGCTTTGTTGCAGGCTTTCACGAATCTTTCCAGGGCGACAGGCTTTACCAGATAGTCCACCACATCGAGGTTAAATCCTTCCAGTGCAAACTTTTCATATGCCGTGATGAGGATGATCATGGGCTTTTGAGAAAGGCTTTGTATGAATTGAAGCCCGGTCAAACCCGGCATTTGTATATCCAGAAATATCAGATCAATGGTTTGAGACTGAAGCACTTTCATTGCCTCCATTGCGTTACCGCATTTGGCAACCAAATGCAAATAAGGAAGCTTGCTGATATTGTCTTCCAGCAGTTCGAGCGCCAATGGCTCATCATCTACCGCAATGCATCGTAACATCAGTGAAAATTTAGTTGGAGAGAGACCATGAACCAGCCATCATTTTTTGTGATGAGCAGTGAGTGGTTGCCTCCGTATAGTAAATTTAAGCGCCTTTTTACATTTGACATGCCAATGCCGGATGTTTTATCTTTTATTTCCTGCGAAGCGGGGTCATATTTATTGCGCACCGAAAATTGCAGCATATTATTTTTTGCCTGTAAACTGATTTCAATACTTGCATTTTCAACCATGCCGGTGCCGTGCTTAAATGCATTCTCCACAAAGGGTATCAACAACATGGGTTCTATGTCATAGCGCTTATCTGCTTTTTCCACAGCAAAATGTACCGACACATTCTTGCCAAAGCGCTGTTCCTGCAAATCTATATAGCTCTGCAGGTATTCTGTTTCTTTTTCCAACGGCACTTTTTCTTCGTCTGCTTCGTAAAGCATGTACCGCATCAATGATGACAGTTTTATCAATGAAGGCTCCAGCACATCTGATTTTTTTCTTGCCAGTGCCACCATATTGTTCAGCACGTTGAACATGAAATGCGGGCTCACCTGCGAACGAAGAAAGGATAGTTCTGTTTTCAGGTTCTCGTTTTCTTTTTCTTTTGTCAGCCGGTCGGCTTTCATTTTGTCGCGGATCAGTTGAAATGCCGTGCTGGCCGCCAGCGCGAACAGATAAGGGAAAATCACAAATAATATCGCAGGCTTCAATTGGTAGATCCTTCCTGTCAGAAATTGCTCAAAGAGAACCCAGTCGCAAACAATGAGTGCTATGAAAATAGCGATCTGCATTAAAGCATATTCCCAGTATTTTTTTTTGTAGATCAGTCGCGGGATAAGCACATAAGCATTCAGGTAAAAAAAGGAAATCCATAACAGATCGGTCAAAAAATATTTTATCAGGGAATTGGAATCGTTGTGATTGTGCTGTTCCTGATGGCCTCCGTTGTTTTCATATGAAGGGCGCAGCAGGAATGGCAACGAGAATAATAGCGTCCAGGCGGCGACATGCAAAGCAATCACTACCCATTTGCGTGAGTACCATGGCTGTTTCATATTGCTAAAGTAACAACACAAAAAATATAAACAGGTGTTTTTTGCGATGAAACAGGTTTTTTCTGAGACGAAAGATGGGTTGCAAAGTTAAAAACGGAATTGCCTGATTTATAAATTGCTTCAGACTGACGTCATTTAATTTTTGCTGTCCATTAAAATGATTTATTTTAATCTATCAAATAATAAACATGAAGCCGTTCGCATGCACTTTAATATTCTCGATATGGCTGCTTTCATCTTGCCGTGAAACAATTAACTATGGAAATAATGCTTCTGCCGGCAAATATTATGACTTGCGGGGAATAAAAATCTATTGTGAAATATACGGAGAAGGCCCGCCGCTGCTGATGATACATGGCAATGGCGGATCTATTAAAGCCTTTGAAAACAACATCGCTTATTTTGCTAAAAAATACAAAGTAATTGTTGCTGACAGCCGTTCGCAAGGCAAAACAATTGACAGAAAAGATTCTCTCAGCTTTGAAATGATGGCCGATGATGAAGCTGCATTGCTGGATGCGCTTCATATTGATTCTGCTTATGTTTTGGGCTGGAGTGATGGAGGTATCAATGCATTGCTGTTGGCTATTAGGCATCCGGCAAAAGTGATAAAACTTGCTTCCACCGGCGCCAACCTCTGGCCTGATTCTACTGCTGTGATCCCATCTGGATGGAAAGAGGATAAGATCAGGTTTGATACAACAAACACTAAAGATTTTACAGAGGAGCAAAAAAACAGATGGAAGCTTTTTTTGCTGGATTGGCTACAGCCCAACATTTCTCTGAAGCAATTACATGATATCAAATGCCCCTCTCTGATCATTGGAGGTGATCATGATGTTATAAGGACTGAGCATACCTTGCTAATATATAAAAATATTCTCCGGGCCAGTCTGTGGATTGTGCCTCATTCCGGTCATGGCACTTTGATAGAGCATAAAGAGGAATTTAATAAAAAAGTGGACAATTTTTTTTTGACTCCTTTCCCGGATAAAAAATAAAAAAGCTCATCGTCTAACGATGAGCGTCTGAGCGGCAAAAGAGGCTCGAACTCTCGACCCTCAGCTTGGGAAGCTGATGCTCTACCAACTGAGCTACTGCCGCTTGTTATAGCAGCAAGGTAAAACCTTGCTGCTATAGGGCGATAAAATTAATTGGTTTTTTTGATATACTCCTTATTGCCTGCTGCGGTCAGTGTGTACCTTCCGCCTTTAGGGCCTTCGTAAATCGTTCTTCCTTTTGCATCGGTGCCAACTGCTTTGTCTGCAGTTTTATTCACGCCCTGTGTTACTGTTTTTGCAGCAGTAGGGGTAGCTGGTTTTACAGCAGGAGTTGGCGCGGGAACAGGAGCTGTTTTTACAGCGGGAGCAGCAGTAGTAGCTGCCGCTGCTGCTTTTTTCTCTGCCTTTGCAGCTTTCTTTGCAGCTTTTGCTGAATCTTTAGCTGCTGTTTGTGCATGTGCGTTGATGCTGATAAATAGAATACCAAAGGCTAATAATGTTGCGAATGCTCTTTTCATAATTTAAAATTTTTAAGGCTGTTAAATTAGGGAATTTCGCAAACATTTGGATTTTTTATAATGAATAAATATCTATAAAGCCTGAAAATTGGTTATTTTTTTTGCAAGCCAGCTTTCCCTCACGGGAATCATCCAATTATTTTCCAGTTCTCCTTTTGTAAGCACCGTATTGCTGAAATAGATCGTGTCCCCATTCAGGAAATTATTTTCCACTGCGTAATTTATTTGTGATAGCGGGAGCAACTGTATTTTTTCTTTTACCAGAAATGCCAGCGACAACCTGTCGAAAAGATTTACGTTGAATTGCTTTTCAATCTGTTTGATTAAACGCACGGAACTATCTGTGCTGCAGCCGCTCACTCCGGTTGCTGATTCATCAGCTATCAGGATAATGAATTGCCCAAAAAATAAGTTTGCATAGCCTTTCACCGGATCTGCATGTGATTTCCAGTTCTTTACAAAATCATTCAGTAAATCTTCAATCTGCAAGGCCTCGCTTATGGTGAACGGGCGATTGCTTTGATATATCCAGACCCTGGAATCTGATGCAAAATCTTGAGGAAGCAATTCTTTATAGTTGAAATTCATAGTGCAAAATTAAGCATATTTTTTGCCGCAGATTTCGCGGATATACATAGATAATTTTTCAAAACTGCAGATGTTGTCATTTTCTGGACTGTGCTTTTTCCATATCATCCGCAGCAAAGGGATTAATCAATTGAAGCGGCTATCAATTCAGCCACATCCATTACTCTCACCTCATCTTCTTTTTCTTTGTTCTTAATGCCATCAGTTAGCATCGTGTTGCAAAAAGGGCAGGCTGCTGCTATGATATTTGCGCCAGTGTCAATGGCTTCAGCGCTTCTTTCAAAATTGATCCTTATTGTTCCTTTTTCTTCTTCCTTGAACATCTGTGCTCCCCCGGCGCCACAGCACAGTCCTCTGCTGCGGCAACGTTTCATCTCTACAAGTTCTGCATCCAATGCTTCCAGCACTTTTCTGGGTGCTTCGTAAATATTATTCGCCCTTCCGAGGTAGCAGCTATCGTGGTAGGTGACGCGCTTTCCTTTAAATGTTCCGCCTTCTTTTAATTTTATTTTCCCTCCATCAATGAGTTGCTGCAACAGAACCGTGTGATGTATTACTTCATAATTTCCGCCGAGTTCGGGATATTCATTTTTCAATGTGTTAAAACAGTGGGGGCAGGCTGTGACAATTTTTTTTATGCCATAATTATTCAGCACCTGAATATTCTGGTAAGCCATCATCTGAAACATGAACTCATTGCCCGCTCTTCGCGCCGGGTCGCCGGTGCACATTTCTTCTTTGCCAAGGATTGCGTATCTGATGCCTGCTTTATCCAGTATCATCGCAAACGCTTTGGTGATCTTCTGCGCACGCTGGTCGAAGGATCCGGCGCAGCCGACCCAAAATAGTATTTCCGGTGTTTTATTTTTCGCAAACAATTCAGCCATTGTTGGCACAACCATGTAGTTAGATTTTTGCGTAAATCTAATTAAAAAAAAATCAGCCACAGCTAACTAATGGCTGCGAACTGGCAACTGTGAGCTGTTACCCTTAACTTTATATTTCAAAAAACTCATCATGGCTGTTGAAGATAAAATGTTATTGATAAGGAACTATGATCTGTGGCGCAACCTGAGCGATGAGGAATACCATGCTTTGCATGTGGAGGATAATTTTAAAGAAGTAGCCAAAGATCAGTACATTTATTTTGAGGCTTACAACCATAACAAGATATACTTCGCAAAGCAGGGTTATATAAAGATCGGTTTTATTGATGAGGAGGGGAATGAAAAAGTGAAAGAGATTATTCAGCCGGGCGATTTTTTCGGGCAGTTCACATTGGAACGCGATAACCTGCACGGCGAGTTTGCCAAAGCATATAAGAACAATATCAGTCTTTGCTCCTTCGCGGTAGAAGATTTCGAGAAATTGCTGCAGCGCAGGCCCGATATGGCTTTGAAGTATAGCAAATGGGTGGGATTTAAATTGAGAAAAATACAGAACCGCCTCAGCAACCTGCTGAACAAAGATGTGAAAAGAAGGCTTGAAAGTTTTTTATGGCAGCTTGTTGAACAGAACCCCGGAAAAGATAAGGAAGGGAAATTTTGCCTGCCCAATTATCTTACGCATGAAGATATTGCCAACCTGATCGGTTCCAGCCGCCAAACGGTAACTACGATGCTGAACGAACTGGAAACAGAGAAATTGTTATCGTACAACCGCAACCAGATTTGTTTCCCTGATGTTAAAGAATTACAAAAGCGTGGGAATGTCGGATAACGGACAGCAGCACACGAAACAGGAGTATACTTTTGGGCAATAAAATATAATTATGAGAAATGTATTCTTAGCAATGATCGTTTTAAGCGCTCTTGCTTCTTTTGGACAGGATGCTTCTGTGCTGCGCAAAAAAAATTACAACCTTACTGATGGCATTGCGATCAAAGGCTATGACCCGGTGGCTTATTTCACCGAAAATAAAGCCGTGAAAGGCAGCAAAGAATTTGCTGTTTCGGATGAAGGCATAACCTATTATTTTTCGTCTGCATCCAATAAGGAGGAATTTAAAAAGAACCCTTCAAAATATGAACCACAATATGGTGGCTGGTGCGCTTATGCTATGGGAAAGGATGGCACAAAAGTGGAAGTGGATCCAGGCACGTTTAAGATACTCAATGGAAAGCTTTTTCTTTTCTATAACCAGTTTTTTAATAACACGCTAAAAAGCTGGAACAAAGATGAGGCAAACCTGCACCAGCATGCGGATGCGAACTGGCAAAAAATATTTCATTAATAACCCAAAATAAACAATGACATGAAATACACTAACCTGCTTATCTGGATAGTCCGGTTGCTCGCTGCCGTTATTATGCTGCAAACGCTCTATTTTAAATTTACTGCTCACCCTCAATCCGTAAAATTGTTCACAGAGCTTGGCATGGAACCATGGGGGCGAATAGGAACAGGAATTTTTGAACTGATTGCGTCGGTATTGATCCTTTATCCCCGCACTACCGGTTACGGAGCACTATTAGGGATGGGGCTGATGGCAGGCGCCTTGTTTTTTCACCTGACCAAACTGGGTATTGTGTGGGATGGAGATGCCGTATTATTCATCTATGCACTCACTGCGTTCTTATGTTGTGGAATACTGGTTTTGTTTTACCGGAAACAATTGCTTAGTTTGATACCATTAAAAAAATCATGATATTTTTATCTGGATTCCGCCATTCATATAATTACAGATTATCTTAAACTGGTTCAGAATAAATTTGTCTATCATCGAAACAAGGCAATCATGAAAGGAGTTTTATTTTTTTCCCTGGCTCTATTTCTATCCACATTTTTGAAAGCACAGGTATTGGCACCCATTGATGAAAGTTCTAAAGTGGAGTTCAAAGTAAAGAACTTTGGTTTCAGTGTTGGAGGCTCTTTTAAAGGCTTGAAGGGTGCCATTGAATTTGATGCTGCCAATTATGCTGCAGCAAAATTTAATGTGAGCATTGATGCAAATACCATCAATACTGACAATGGAATGAGGGATGACCACCTGCGCGAAGAAAGCTATTTTGATGTGAAAAACCACCCTGCGATACACTTCGTATCTACGAAAGTGACCGCATCGAATAAAGCAGGCACTTTTTTTATTTTCGGAAAGCTTGACATTAAAGGCGAAGTGAAAGAGATCTCTTTCCCCTTCACTGCGACACCTGTCGATGGTGGTTACACATTCAAAGGCGAATTCAAGATCAACAGAAGGGATTTTAAGGTAGGAGGATCCAGCACCATATCCGATAACGTGACGATTGACCTGGATATAACTGCAAAAAAAATAATTTAATCTTAAAACACCAAACTACCCATGCAATTACAACAAGCAGTAAACAACGTATTTGTTCAATTAGCAACTACGCTACAGCAATTGTCTGATAGTGAATATGCACATCCTTGCCTGGTTTTGCGGAATAATACAATTGGCCAGCATGTGCGCCATATCATTGAATTGTTTGAGTGCCTTGAAAATGGCTATGTTGATGGTATTGTCAATTATGAAAAAAGGAAGCGCGATGTGGTGATTGAAAATAATAAAATCATTGCTGAAAAATCATTGCATGAAATTCATGCAGGACTTGGCAAGCCAAACAAAGACCTGTTGCTGGAGGCTTCTTATGACGAACTTTCGAACGAGCAGATTACGCTTGCAACCAATTACCACCGGGAGATTGCATATAACCTGGAGCATGCTATCCATCATATGGCTTTGATAAGAACCGGTATCACAGAAGTGAGCAATATTTGTGTACCGGAAAATTTTGGTGTCGCCACTTCTACCATCAAGCACCGCAGACAATGTGTACAGTAACCTTCATACCTGTAAAAAATAAAATCATTGTCACCTCTAACAGAGATGAAAAGCACTGGCGCAAGCCTGCTGTTTTGCCTGCCGTTTATGAAATGAAGACAGGGAGAATCCTGTTGCCAAAAGATGCAGATGCAGGAGGGACATGGATCGCAGTTCATGAAAATGGTAATATGGTTGTGTTTCTGAACGGGGGGTTTATAAAGCACGAACCCAAACCTCCTTACAAAAAAAGCCGTGGGCTGGTTTTAACAGCCATGATCGATGACGAAAGCCCCCATCGTCATTTTCATGAAAGCGATCTTGAAAATATTGAACCTTTCACAGCCATCATTTTTGATGAAGGGGAATTGTTCGAATGCAGGTGGGATGGGGAAATGAAATACGATTTTCAATTAAATGCACACGAATCCCATATCTGGTCATCTGCTACTTTATATGATGATGAGGTGATCAGAAAAAGAAAAGAATGGTTTGAAGAATGGCTGAAAGAAAGCCCATTGCCTTCGCAAAATGATATCCTTTATTTTCATCAGTTCACCGGTGACGGGGATGTACATAACGACCTTTTGATGAACCGGGACGGTCATGTATTCACGGTAAGCATTACTTCAGCAGCAATAAGTAAAGATGCGGTGCTGATGCGATATGTTGATATAAGGAATATGCAAACCTATCAGCAGGAATTAGCATTTACCAAAGTAACTGCGACAAAATAATGAACTGGTTCCAGCGCCTTTCCTACCGGCCTTTCTTTATAAAATTATTTCACTGGGAATACTGGAGTTTTAATACTGTTTATATTCCCATATATATCGTGTGGGTTGGATTGTGCATCCGTGCCCGCTCATTTTTCTTTTTCGCAGCTTCAAACCCTGCTATAAAAAACGGAGGCTTTCTCAATGAATCAAAAAAAGAGATTGCACCCCTCATACCGAAACACCTTCATCCAAGAACTGTTTTCTTTTCCCTGCCATGCAATGCTGACTTTGTTTTGCAGCAATTGCAGCAGGAGGGTTTGTCGTTCCCGATGATCGGAAAGCCTGATATCGGAGGGAGGGGACGGGGTGTGAAAGCATTGAAAGATGAAGATGAGGTGAGGGGCTACATAAAAAATGCTTCTCTTGATTTTCACATTCAGGAATTCATTGGTTATAAAAATGAAGTGGGCATTTTTTACTATCGGTTCCCTGATAATGAATCGGGCGAAATATCCGGTATCGTCAGAAAAGAGTTTTTGAAAGTAAGGGGAGACGGGAATCAAAGTATATATGAGTTATTACAAAAAGATAAGCGGGCGGTACTGCAATCAGCATCATTGAAGAAGGCTTATGGTAAGGATTTGCTACAAGTATTGCCTTTGGGCGAAGAAAAAATTTTAGTGCCTTATGGCAATCATGCCAGAGGCGCCAAGTTCGTTGATGACTCCTGCCTGATTGATGACGGCCTCACAGGAACGATTGATGGAATTTGCAGACAGATCCCGGGGTTTTATTTCGGGCGGCTGGATATACGATTTAATGATTGGGAAGAATTGAAGCAGGGAAAAAATTTCTCCGTGATAGAAGTAAACGGGGCCGGGTCAGAACCCACGCATATTTATGACCCAAGGCATTCTTTATTCTTTGCATGGAAAGAAATTATCCGTCACTGGGTATTGCTATGGCGCATCAGCAGGATAAACCATAAAAAGGGCCAGCGCTATCTTACACTGAAAGAAGGCATTATGATGTTCAAAGAAGACAGACTTATTTCGCAAAAATTAGCGGCGATGGCGGAGTGAATGGTTAGTGGTGAGTAATGAAGTACTCCTTAATTTTCTTCGACAAGCTTCTTTATCTCCAATAGTATCGGGTTCCAGCCTTCTCCATTGTTGTATGATTCCTTATATCTTTTTTCGCCGTCTGCAACTTTGGAGTAATCGCCCTGTGTAACCGTTAAGACAGTATGTTCGTTTTCTTCGTTCAGGTTATAGGTTACCGTTAGATAGTTCTCCGGAATATCTTCAATAGCCGAATTTGGGTCAATAACGGTGTATGACAGTAATGCCGGCGGGTTTATTTCAACTACATTCCCTTTCACAAAAATCATTTCTTTTCCTTCGTAACTTCCTTTCCAGAGCAGCAGACTGCCCGGTTTCCATTCAGACACGGTTTCGCACCCGAACATGTATTTTTTTGTCTGTTCCGGATTTGTCAATGCATCCCACACCTTTGCGGCGGTTGCGTAGATGGTGATTTGGCTTTTTATGAAGAGCGGAGTTGTCATATTTTTTTGTTTGAAATAAAAATAGGTGTTAAATAATTGTTCTCAAAAAAAACATAAAATACATATAAGTGCTTTCTTATTTTATTAAATTATTCCATTACCGTTCTTTCCCTGCGCAACATATGACTTTCGCTGTTAACTTTACTGCATGAAATCTTTTTTCAACAGCTTAATTTTTGCATTTTTATTTTTAGCATGCGGGGTCGCAAATGCCCAGGTTAGCAAAATAGATTCTACTTTGAAAATGGGGAAAGTGGGATATAAAGTGACGTGTAATAATAAAAGCAAAGATCAAAATGAAGTGAAGGTAAAACCTATTGGTTTCGACAGCGAGGCAAGGGAAATGAACTTTTATATTAAAGGACGCATAACAAAGGCTGAGATCGATGATCTGAATAATGATGGGTTTCCTGACCTTATATTTTATGTTTTCAGCGGCGAAAATGGTGAATACGGAACAGCCTTCGCATTTGCCTCACAGGAAAATAAATCAATGTCTCCTTTCGTTTTGCCCGACGTAATGCTCGACGGCAAACTGAAAGATGGCTATAAAGGGCATGATGAGTTCATACTGCTCGAAGGAAAATTAATGAGACAGTTCCCTTTATACAAAGAGGGTGACGATAAAAACAAACCCAGCGGGGGGAAAAGGTTTGTGCAATACTCGGTGCAACCAACCGAGAAAGGAGGCTTTCAGTTCAAAGTGGCCAGGACCTATGATGTCAAATAATCTTTTACATTCCTACTGAACTGTTACTGTGCATTCATATTTGCTGCCGCTGTGAAATGCAAATTTCCGCGTGAGATTCCATTTGCTGAATACAGTCTGGCTATTGACTAAAACTGCGTTTTCTGTTATAGACATAGAGATGTTGTAATTCTTTTTATAAGTAGTGTCCAGATATACCTCGGCAGACAAGCTATCTCCCTCAATCAAAATGGAAGAAGGATAAACAGAAGAATCCGAAAGCGGTAAAATAACGGGCCACAGCAAATCTGTTCCAGACGTGCCGCATAACTCATAAGAAGAACGGTAATTGACTATGCCCAATGATGCGACATTTGCATCAGAAGTTTGTAAATCGAGTGTGCCATCTACGATTAACATTGAATTGGACAGTGGGGCGGAGGGTTTGCTGCTTTGGTAGCTGGAATCTTTACTGCATGAAAATAACAGTAAAAAAACCGGTAAAAGTTTTTTCATCTCTTTATTAGTTTTAGAAGGTGATCTGTTGTTTTCTAAAGGCACGGTTGCAAAAAATATCCATTAATTAAAATGAACTCTTGCAAAACATTTTCAGCAGGAATACAAATCCGCGATGTAAGGGTTTGCTTCTATAGCATAGGGAGAATAACTGAGGCTTGAATTAAACCAAAATGCATTGTTGCATTTTACTGCAAATGCACTGTTTTTTTCCATTCGTGCGGATGAATATTAAAACAAGTCATGCTTCATTACAGCCGGAAAGATCATTGTTTTTACTATTCAGGGTTGGGAGATATTAAAAGAAATGGGCATTATAAAGCTACGAATAAACAGCACAAAAAGATCAGCTACACAAAAATTTATTTACTTTCTTATTGTTTCTGCTTTAGTTGTGCCAAAATGAGCACAAAAGTCAGTTAATTCAACCACCCATTTTCCCTGTACCAATTGATTGTTTCCGTTATGCCTGCCTCCATGGTATAAGCAGGATTCATTTTCAGTTCCTTCCAAAGAGAATCGCTGTCGCAGGACCAGTTGGTTGCTGTGATCTCTTTTATTTTTTCTGTATGAAGAAAAGGCATACTGGCAAAAAGTGCATAGGCTTTTTCTATGCAAAAGACAGATGCAAGAATAGGGATCCTTGGTAAATGTATTTTCAGTGTTCGTTTATTAAGTATCTTTTTAATGATGCTCCCCATTTCATCGTTCGCATATGCTTTGCCATCTGAAACAATATATGACGTATTTGGCCTTGGCAAGCTTAGTACGCTGAATACAACTCTTGCCAGGTCTTTCACATAAATGAAAGAGAGCAATTGTTTTCCGCTGCCTATATAAAACTCTATACCTTTTGCGATTATGTGGAAATAAGAAAGAAAGTCTTTGTCGCGTGGGCCATATACAGCGGTTGGTCTTAGGACGACAGGATTTAATACATGGATTGATTTGATATAATGCTCAGCACACAGTTTGCTTTTCGCATAAGCAGAAATGGGGTGTTTCTCATCTGAAATCTTTATAGGCTCTAAGCTTGTGGGACTCCCAGGTCCATATACTGACATTGAACTGATGTAGATGAATTTCTCTGGAAGCCTGCCGGCAGCAACCAATGCATTTGCCAGGTTTTTTGTGTAAAGGCAGTTCACTGTGTGGAAATCTTCTTTTCGGGCGGCACGGGTAGTGCCTGCATTGTGGATGATATAATCAAAGCCTCCATCGGAACGGTTGAAACTGTTTAATTGCCTTTCCATTAGTTCTGGCGATGAAAGATCGATACGGAAAAAACGGATGGCTTCACTTTGCAGATAGGTTTTACTGCTGCCCGGCCTTACTCCGGCGTACACATCAAACCCCTTGCGAAGCCCTTCGTCAACCAGAAAACTGCCGATGAAACCGCTTGCGCCAGTGATGAGTATTTTTTTATTTTTTTTTATTTCCGGCATGACTGCTAAGCGAGCGATTTAATGAAGCACCGCCTTCTTTTATGGTTTTGCGAGTGATAATATTTCCAGAAATACTGCACCTGCTGATTGGTTTCGAGCTCGGGATTTGATTCGGCGAAGCGGATACCATTATTAATGTATGCATGCACAATCTCGTTCATTAAAACGGCATTCACTCCTTTGCCCTGCAGGTCCGGGCGAATGGCTACCAGGTACAGATCGGCTACTGTGTTTTTTTTAAGCGCTTTCAATAAGTGCAGGAAACCAAAAGGCATTATGCTGCCCTTTGCTTTTTGTAAGGCCACTGATAAAGACGGCATCGTGATGCCGAATCCGGCAAGCTCTCCCCGCTTGTCTGTGACGATCGTCACAAAATCTGCCCTGATAAATGAAAAATATTGTTTGGTGTAATAATGAATTTGTTTTTCAGTTAGCTCCACTACTCCATGCAGGTTTGCATATGCTTCATTGATAAGATGAAAGATGGCCGGAGCATAAGGCAGCACTTCTTTTGGCTTTCTTGCTTTTATTACTTGTAGCCCCAATCTTTCTGTCACCAGTTTTGCGGCACGTTCAATTTTTTCTGGTATTTCCGCAGGCACTTCAATCCGGTATTCCAGCCAATCCACTTCTTTTTTGTATCCCAGTTTTTCGAGAATGACAGGATAATAGGGATAGTTATAAATAGTGGCCAGTGTGCCTAATTGATCAAAGCCATCAACCAGCATGCCTTCCAAATCAAGGTCTGTAAACCCCATGGGGCCATGCAATGCTTCCATGCCTCTGTCTCTTGCCCAGGTTTCCACTCTGTTCAGTAAAGCGGCTGCTATCTTTTCATCTTCTTCAAAATCTATCCAGCCGAAGCGCATGTAATTGTTCTTCCATTTTTTTATGTAGGAATGATTGATGATGCCGGCGATCCTGCCAACCACTTTATTGTCCCTGATGGCGAGCCAATACCTTGCTTCGCAATAATCGAAAGCGGGGTTTTTTTTTCTGTTCAGTGTAGATGCTTCATCAAAACGAAGCTTAGGCACATTGTAAGCATTGCCTTTATAAAGGCGATAAGGAAAATTGATAAAGGCCCGTATGTCGCTGCTGCTGATCGCTTCTCTGATTTCTATATCCATTCTTCGCGGGTTATATGATAGCCAGTTTTTTTGATAGCCGCGTGATTTTTTCAATAGCCTCTTCAATCTCCGAATGGGTGTGGGTAGCCATCAGGCTAAAGCGGATCAACGAAGCTTCTTTGGCAACAGCCGGGGAGGTTACGGGATTAACAAATATCCCTTCTTCCAGCAACATCCTGGTCAATTGAAAAGTCTTCATCACATCTCTTACATAAATGGGTATGATGGGTGTGCAGGAACTGCCGGTATCGAAGCCTGCTCTTTCCAGTTCATCGTGTGCGAGCCTGGTATTGCTCCAAAGATTGCTGATCCGTTCTGGTTCTTCTTCAATGATCTTAAGCGCTGCGCTGGCACTGGCTGTGGCAGCAGGGGATATGCTTGCGCTGAAAATAAGCGAGCGGGCATGATGTTTCAGGAAGTTAATGATGGCGTAGTCTGCCGCAATAAACCCTCCGATAGATGCAAGTGATTTACTGAATGTGCCCATGATCAGTTCGGTCTTGTCCGTGAAGTTGAAATGTGCTGCCGTGCCCTGCCCGTTCGCTCCCAATACGCCCAATCCATGTGCATCATCTATCATCACGCTGGCATTGTATCTTTCTGCGAGCCGGATAATTTCCGGAAGCCTGGCTATATCTCCTTCCATGCTGAAAACCCCATCCACCACAATCAGTTTCACAGCTTCCAGCTCGCAGTGCTGAAGGGTTTTTTCCAATGATTGCATATCGTTATGCCGGAACTTGATCGTTCTGGCGAAAGAAAGCCTGCTTCCTTCTATGATGGAGGCATGATCCAGATCGTCCAAAATGAGGTAATCGTTCCTTCCTGCCAGTGCAGGGATCACGCCAATGTTTACCTGAAAACCGGTGCTGAAGACCAGTGCAGCGTCCTTGCCTGTGAATGCAGCCAGTTTTTCTTCCAGTTCCAGATGTATATCCAGTGTGCCATTGAGAAAGCGGGAGCCGGCGCACCCCGTGCCATATTTATTGATTGCCTGTTTTGCAGCGCTTTTGATAGCAGGATGATTGGTAAGGCCGAGATAGCTGTTGGAACCGAACATCAGCACCGGTTTGCCATCAATCATCACTTTGGTATCCTGATCGGATTCTATTACCCTGAAATATGGATAGAGCCCTGATGACCTGACCTTTTCAGGCGCATCGTATTTCAATACTTTTTGCCTCAGCAAGCTGTCCTTCTTTTTTGCTAATGAAATATCAGCGTAATGCATGGGGGTAATTGAAGTTTGTCAAAGCTATTTTTTCCAAGGGTAAGCTGGCAGCTTGCGGGTTCTTTAAAGTTTAGATAATTATGATTCCGTAGTTTTTTCATGCCATATCAAAGTAATTTGCAGGTTCATCATTTACCCATGCTGATATTTAAAGATTTCAGTTTCGATGCTGATCATTTTCTTCCCTGAGTTTCCCGAAGGCCACAAATGCAGGGCGTTGCATGGGCAAACCTACCGGCTGCGGGTTTTTATTAAAGGAAGCCCCTTGGCGGACACGGGCTGGCTGCTTGATTTTAACTGGCTGAAGAAAAAGGTAACGGATGTGCTTGACCCTGTTGACCACCATTTCCTGAACGACGTGCCGGGCTTGAAAACCCAACTTGCGAACTGCTTGCCATTTGGATGTGGCCCAGGTTGAAGGATGCACTGCCTGATCTTGCCAGAATAGAACTATATGAAACGACCACCTGTGGAGGTAGTATATGAAGGAGAATGACGAGAGTCAGCTTTCTGCTTGATGCCACTCATCTTTAACACTTTGATTATTGCGAACTTTTCAGTTCTAATTCTAAAGCACCATGACCAAACTCAACCCAAAATGCACGACGTGCCAGACGAAGAACCTTTCATTGTTCAGCAATTGTTGTGACGAGATACTGGAAGAAATCTCTGAGAACAAAACTTTCGAATTTTTTAAGAAAGGAGAAACATTGCTCAAAGAAGGAGAGGAAGCAAAGGGCATTTATTGCATCCGGTCTGGTGTTGCAAAAGCTGAAGCTCATAAAAACGGTAACAGTCATATATTGCGGCTTGAAGGAAAAGGTGCCGTCGTAGGTCGTCGTGTGATGGGGAAAAAAGATAAAGAACCTATTACGGTTACGGCAGTGGAGAACATGCAGGTGTGCCACCTGAGCGCCGAAAAATTCCATTCACTGTGCAGCAGGTGCCAGGGGCTGCAAACGGGCATCATAAAATCGTTGCTTGCTGAGATGCAAAATGTGGAAACGCATGTACTGAGCCTGGTGTACAACAGCGTGAAGCAAAGGGTTGCCGGCGTGCTGCTTCAGATAGCGGATATTTATCATTACAAACAGGGAGGATGCAGCATTCATGTGCACCTTGACAGACAGGATATTGCTGACCTTGCAGGCACCACCAAGGAACAGGTGTCTGTTGCCCTATCTGAATTGCGGGAGGCAAAGCTGATAAGCTTTAAAGCAAAGCATTTTAAATTTCTTGACCTGGAAGGTTTGAAAAAAATGGCAGAAGCTAGTTGAGCTATAGGTTATAGCTCCTGTTGACAAACATTTTGGCTGTAGTTATATATAGGGTAAATTAGCTTCTCTATTTTGATTATGGTCAAGGGCATGCTTATATTATTGTTTTGTCTTTTTTTTATGGAAGGAATGTGCCAGGATTCCTGCCAAAAAAGACCTTACAGGCCGATCAATATCCTTTCTAACCCTTCATTTGAAGATAATGCAGTGCCTTGTTCTTCGGGTTTTCAAAATATCCCGTTTTGGTTTACCCCAACAAATGAGGTGCTTACCGGTTTTCTGAATGCCTGTGACAGTTTTAAAATCCCTGACACTACTATCATCTCTTATTCTTTTTCCCAGCCAAATATATGTTTGTTCCCTGTTGTGCCCCTGCCTATACCAGACGGAAATGGGGTAGCTGCAGTGAGTGATTTTGGTTATGGAGGCGATATTCGGGTGTACCCCCTTCATAAATCGTATGTAAGCACTTGCCTCAGCAGCCCATTGCAAAAGGATTCATTCTATCGCCTTGTTTTTTATGTTGGCTTTGGGGGTAGGGGAAGTGAGTTCCTGCAGGCTCATAATGGTTTATTAGCTCCTGAATTCTCTCAATCACCTGAAACATTTTCTTTGTTTGGTTTGCCCGATTGTTCGGGTATAGCAACATCCCTTCCCCTTATTGGGTGTGCCAGTCGTGCCGGTTGGATAAATCTCGGATCAGTCACTGTAAGCGCGGATACAGGGACATGGGCAAAAGCAGTGATAGATTTTACCACCTCGCAAAATATCGGTTCCATTGCATTGGGGCCTAGTTGTGATACTACGCTCATCTTGCATCCCGATACGCTAACTTACGAAGATTCGTCTGTGAGCACGATCGATTACTCTTATTTTCTGGATAATCTCCAATTTTATCAATCAAGCTACCCGGATCCGGTTATCAGCCGCTTGTCGGGCAATTCCTGCTCCACCAATATTGTGCTGCAAATGCAGCCTGCTTCTTTTTTTGAAGGATCATTATTGCAATGGCAAAAGAACGATACTGCATTAAGCGGTGAACAAACTCCCACAATCAGCATTTCACGAAAACAAAATAGCGCGGGTATTTATACGTGTAAAGTAATGAATGACAGCGCTTGCATCATTTCCGATACCATCCAGGTTGTGTGGTCACCGATTCCTGATGCTTCTCTTCTTGGAGGGCCTGATACAACGGTGTGTAAAGGCGACACCCTTGTTCTCAATCCATCTGCAGATACTTCTTTCAATTATCGCTGGCAGAACGGATCTGTACAGCCTGCATTGGCAGTTACCCGGTCCGGCATTTATAGCGTAACCATCAGTAACCAGTGCGGTACTGCGCAAACACAGAAAACGGTACAATTCGGTCTATGCGATAATATGATTGATGTGCCCAGTGCGTTTACCCCCAATGGTGATGGCCATAACGATCTTTTCAAGGTTGTTTACCATATATTGCCCAACCATTTTACCTTGCGTATCTACGACCGTGAGGGGATGGAAGTGTTTTATTGCGCAGATCCTTCGCAGGGTTGGGATGGGGCATACAATGGGATCAAACAGCCCGCAGGAGCATATGTGTGGGTAATCCAATACACCGACCTGAAGAAAACCCCTCATACAATAAAAGGAACGCTTGTGCTTGTGAGGTAATCTGCGGAACGGACTATTTGCACATCTTAAGAGCCAACAAGGCATATTTACAAATGCACGATGACCTGCTTTGTCTGAACGGTGTGTGCACTGAAATAACCCAATGCTCCGCCTTTGATATTGGTATCGGGGTTGGCTGGGGTGGCTTCATTGAAAGGGTTAGCTTCCAGCAGTTGCTGCAATTCGCTGAAATACTGGAATACATTCTGGTCAATGCAGTACATGCTGAAGTTAACCTTATCGCCTATCTGCAAGTGAGAGCTGTCATCAAACAGAGGAACTGAAATATATTTTCCATTAGAGTATTCATCATCAAAAACAAAGATCTTATTGAGCAGCGTGTCATTGATTGTTTCGGTAAACTGATAGTAATTGGCAACGCCTGCAGGGTCTTGAAAATAGGGGATGGCCTCTATCACCTCATCGTTACGGCCGCCTCTTGCATCCTGCTGAAAGCCTACAGAATCCAATGTCACCAGTTGAGGCATGGTGGAAACAGCCGTGAACGTTTTGCCTGCTGCAGTGACGCTCAGCGTATAAGTTTTGCCCGGTTGCCCCTGCCACCCTGAATGGGTTGAATACAAGCCTGCCGGGCTTTCTGTAAGCGTATCATAAATGCCGGTATTATCGCCTATGGTAACAAACGCACCGGATACCGGCGGAAAAGTATTAGATGCGCTGAAATTGACCGTTGAGGTGATGCTCACCTGATAAGGGCCGGGTACATTGGTTACTTCCCCGGTGATCACTACCTGAGGGCTGGCATTGTTTAGGTTCACGTTGATCACTTTTTTGCAGGAAAAAAAACATGCGCCTGCAAAGAATGAGATGCCTATGATGAAGTTCTTCATGGTTAGAATTTAAAGTTGTACGTAATGGATGGCACCAGTTTGAACAAAGAATACTGCACGGCCTGTGTCTCCGACGGGTTGTCCGGGTTTTTCTGAAATATGATGGCATAAGGGTTAGCGCGGTCATAGGCGTTGTATATAGAAAACGTCCAGCTTCCTTCCCATTTCTTCCTTTTTTTGGTTTGAAGCGTAGCGCCAAGGTCGAGCCGGTGATAGGGTGGCATGCGGTAGCCGTTTCTCTGCGTATAGTAAAATGCCACCTGGCCATCCACTTCGTATTTGCCGTTGGGGAAAGTAACAGCATTGCCTGTGTTATATACCCATGTGGCAGAGACCGTCCATTTTTTGCTTGCTTTGTAAATGCCCACTATGGATATATCATGCGTGATGTCCTGCTTGGCAGGGTACCAGTTACCGTTGTTGATGCCATTGATCTGCAGTTCTGTGCGGGAAAGCGTATAGCCAATCCATCCGGTCAGTTTGCCTTCTTTCTTTTTAAAATATACTTCCCATCCGTAAGCCCGGCCTTTGCCGTATAACAGTTCCGACTCCACGTTCACGTTGGCTACCAGTTGTGCTCCGTTCTTGTAGTCAATCTGATTCTGCATGTCCTTATAATAAAGCTCTGTGGAGAACTCGTATTTATTATCCTTGAAATTCCTGAAGTAACCCACGGCTTCCTGGTCGGCTATTTCCGGCTTTACATTGTTGCTGCTAGGTATCCACAGATCGGTGGGGTTGCCCGCGGTGGAATTGGAAAGCAGGTGGAGATACTGGATATTTCTGGTATAGGAAAATTTCACAGAGCTGCTTTCCGTTAGTTGCCAACTGGCAGAGAAGCGTGGCTCGGGGTTGATGTAGGTTTTCACGAATTGCCCTGAGGAATAGGTGGCGGTGTCTTTTGCATTGCCGCTGCTGTCATACGTATAGAAACTCCCCGGCCCGAGCACAGAAAATAACGAGAGGCGCATGCCATAAATGATGTGAAAGTTTTGCAGCGGTGACCATTCGTGCGATATGTATATGGCATTTTCCAGATCGTATTTCTTTGGCAGGTCCAGCGAATTGAAACTGGAGCTTGAAGATGCGTTGATGACGCCGGGTGAGAAAGTATGGTGAATGGCATCTATCCCGAATTTAAGCGTGTTGGCAGGGTTGATATAATACTGCATATCTTCTTTAAGCGAAAAATCACGTATCTCCGATACCAAATTGATATCGTTGTTATTGGCATTGATATTTATAACATAATTGTAATTACTGTAAATGAAGGAAGTGTTGGAGAACAGCTTGCTGTTGAACACGTGGTTCCATCTTGCGGTGGCAGTGGCGTTGCCCCATTGGATGCCAAAAGTGTTGGAGAAAGAAAGCACATCCCTGCCGAAATAACCGGAGAGATAAACTCGGTTCTTATCGTCTATTTTATAATTTGCCTTGGCGTTAATGTCGTAAAAATAAAGGCTGTTCCGGTTTACGTTGGTGTCTTTGGAAAGCTTCAGGAACAGGTCGGCATAGGTTCTTCTGGCACTGATGGTGAAAGAGCCATTGTCTTTCACTATAGGGCCTTCCAGATTCAGGCGGCTGGAAATGAGACCAATGCCCCCGCTGCCGCTAAAATGCTGGTTGTTCCCATCATTCATTATGATATCCACCACAGATGAAAGGCGGCCGCCATATTCAGAAGGCATTCCCCCCTTGTACACTGTCACGTCTTTGATGGCATCGGAATTGAAAGTGGAGAAAAAGCCCAGCAAATGGCTCGGATTGTACACCACGGCTTCATCTAGCAGGATGAGGTTCTGATCCGCGGCACCGCCGCGCACATAAAAACCGCTGTTGCCGTCACCGGCCGATTTGATGCCCGGAAGCAACTGCAAAGTCTTCAACACATCCTTTTCGCCAAACAGCACCGGAATGTTATTGATCTCGCTAATGGAAAGCTTCTGCACGCCCATGAGCGGGTTCACCACATTGGCGTTCCGTTTCTGTGCGCTTACGGTAACGGCTTGTAGTTCGGTGCCTGCCGGCAACAGTTGTGCCTGCCAGCGGATATCCTTTTTCAGGTCAATTTTCAACGTATCGGCCGTATAGTCTGCAAAACTGATGACCATGGTATAGCTGCCATCCGGAGCAGTAAGGGAATAGAAACCGTAGGAATTGCTGGTGGCACCGATGCCAGGCCTTTCCAACAAAATAACTGTGGCACCTATCAGTGCTTCGCCTGTAGATTTATCGCGTATGGTGCCGCTGATTACATGTTTTGCCTGCGTAAAACTAACCATAGCAGGAAGGAGCAGTGACAAAAGGCAGCATAGCTTTGGAAGGCGCATGGTGAATAGTTTGGTGATATATAACGGAATATAACGGATAATGGGCGCAAAGGTGGGTTGATAAATGTTAGGGTTTTGTTATTACACATTAATTTTTTTGCGCATGATTGATTTCATTAACCATATGTAGCAATAACCAATACCTGTTGAAAAAAGTTCAGCATCCTGACAATTTGCTGATGGGATCGGGAAAAAGGATAGTACGAGCGCCAGCATTAGTGGCATGCTGCCCATATTCCATATATATGGAAACCATTATGATCCGTTAACCGTAATCAGTTAAAGTCAGTTATTTTAACAAAGCAATTTTATCATCAAGGCTTTCATGGCAGTTATTGTTTTATAAATTTGTGTGATGAAAAAAAGATTAGTTGTCGTATTCTGCCTGACTCTTTTGACAATCGGGGTTCTTTCTGTTTCTTCATGCGCAAGCACTTCTAAGACGGGCTGCCCCAAGAACAGAGGGATGGTCGGGTATTAAACTAAAGCTGCTGTTTCCCCCCAATAGCGCAAGCTTGTAGTTAATTGGGTATCACGCGCAAGCTTGGTAGCTCGTGCTTGTGGGCAAGCCAAGCTTGTGCCGGGAAAAAATAAGCTGATGGTTATTTTCGGATAAGCATATGCGTTACCAAAACAAAAAAACACAACCTGTCATGAATAACGGAAAGCTTTGACAGCGCATACAAAGTCAATCTTGCAATTGGCAATAAACCTTTCGGTAATGGTCACCAGCGCTTCATGAAATCATCTGATTTATCCTTAGATATTTTGTTATTTCATTCAAATATTCTATAATTTGTGGTGCACATAGTATTGCTTTTTCTATGAAGAAAACATCGCTGCTATTTTTTTGCTGCTGCCTATTCTTTTAACTGGTTTCCTGACCAATAGCATATTTGCATAGTTGCATTCAGACCCCTCAAAACTGCCCAAGCCCATTTTTAAAGAAGGGAAGTTTTACTTTTATATCCGTTCGTTTTTCAAAGACACAATCAAAACACTGACATGAGTGTCATTGATGTGGTTCGTAAAATGAGTTACGAAGAGCAATATCAATACGGAATAATAACTTTACAACAATTCGGATGGAAATCTTAGGATTGGACAAAATAAAAACTGAATTTCTTAAAGAAGCAATTGAACATAATAAGGCTTTACTAGATGGTGATTACAAAAAAGCAAATAAACTTCATATTAGGTTGATTAAAACTAATCCAGAACAATCGATAAAATGCCTCAATGACTCAGCAGAGCGGTCTGCTGTTGTTTCTAATACAGCAGACTTAGTGATAAGGGGATGGAAAAATGGAGACTTGCTATAAAAAAATAAATTTCCGCACTAGTTGTTAAGCCTTTGAAAGTGTGAGACTAAGAGGCAAAAAACGAGGACTGGTTAAGAGTGTCCATGCAATTACATGACGCGTATGATTCCTGTTAAATGTTATAATTGTTTAGGAAGCCTGTTCTTGCCTGCTGTTGGCCGATTAAGAGAAAGGTTAGCATTGCCAGGCATTTTCATTTTAAGCCACCCAAGGGCATTATTTGCTGTCTCATGCAAGGTATCTGCCATCCCCGAACCTTATTTTTCCCAAAAATAGGCACTCATTCGGATAAAATGATACCCTTTCCTTTAAGTTTTGCCATAAAAAAATACCCCATTTCCGTATGACCGCGGTATGGTTTCCGTATCATTTCCGTATGGTTTCCGTATGAAAAGAGTATGGAAAGAGTATGAGAAGAGTATGAGAAGAGTATGGGGACAGTATTAGAACGGTATGCCGGAAGTATGGGGAACGTATCAGGGGAGTATGAGAAATGCATAGGAACTGTGTAGCTGCGGCATACCTGAAGTATCCCGGCAGTATGAAGAGAGCATGAAATGAGTAGAGGTCAAGTACAAGCGAAGAGAGTATAAAGGTAGTATAAATCAGATTGTGTAAACAGGGTTGCGCTTCTGACCTCCGTCGCGTTCGTTGCGTAAAACCACTAAAACCAGTTTTTTAACAAAGCAATTTTAACATCATGGCTTTCGTGATAGTTATTGTGTTATAAAAATATGCAATGAAAAAGAGATTAATTGTCTTATTCTGTCTGGCTCTTTTGACAATCGGTGCTCTTTCAGTTTCCTCCTGCGCAAGCACTTCAAGAATGGGCTACCCCAATAACAGAGGGATGGTTGGGTATTAAATTCAAGCTGCTGATTTCCCCTTTCAACTGCGGGCGGAAAAGATATCTATTCAAACCATTCATAAATATGCTGCAGTGACAGCTTTTCTTTTGAGGCAGCATCATAATCACGCAGGATTTTGCCTTCCTGCATTTGTATCAGCCGGTTGCCATATTGATTTGCATCTTTTAGATTATGTGTGATCAGAACCGTTGTGATGCCAAGTTCTTTATTCAATTTATTGGCAAGGTTCAAAACGACAAGCGCGGACTTTGGGTCAAGCGCAGCGGTTGGTTCATCAAGCAACAAAATATCCGTATGGTCCATTACGCTCATCAACAAAGTCAATGCCTGCCTTTGACCCCCTGATAAATTGCCCATGGATTGGTTGACCTTATTTTCCAGCCCCATCCCAAGTGACGCGATTTTTTCCTGAACTTTCTTCCTGAAAGCAACATCCACACCAATGGTCAGGTTTTTTTGTTGTGTGCGCAATGCCGCAAGCCTGAAGTTATCGAGAATCGTTAAATCAGGCGCTGTGCCATTGTTCGGATTTTGAAAAACGCGTGCTACCCATCGGCTTCGTTTATATTCTGGTAGTTTGGTAACATCGGATCCATTGATCTCAATGGTGCCGGAGGTAGGTATTTCACTTCCTTCAATAATATTCAGTAGTGTGGTTTTCCCGCTGCCGTTTGCACCGATGATCACCAAAAACTCGCCTTTATTGATCGCCACCGAAACATCATGCAATGCAGTCACTTCATTCAGCTTGCCTTTGTTGAATACCTTTTTTATGTGCTGGAGTGAAACCATTTATCATTCAATTTTTACAATGCTTCCTTACTTAGTTTTTTTTAACTGGTTGCTTACTCTTGGCAATGCCACAATCAATAAGACGAACAACGCAGTTACAAGTTTTAAGAAATTGGGATCAATGCCCATTGCAAGTGTGAATGCAAGGACCAACTGAAATAAAAAACTTCCGGCAATCACCAGTAAAATCTGTGCTGCTATGTTTGTAACATTCATCCATAACCTAAGCGCATCTGCGATGAGCACTGAGCCTAAACCGGTGATCACAATACCGATGCCCATATTGATATCAGCAAAGCCCTGATATTGTGCCACAAGGAATCCGCTGAGTGCAGTGAGGCCATTCGCCATTGCAAGCCCTATAATTTTGATCATGTCGTTATTGATGCCGAGAGATTTGGTCATGAGCGGGTTATTGCCTGTTGCCCGCATGGCAATACCAAAATCTGTCCTCAGTAAATACGTGAGTAAAAAAATCAAAATAATTAAAATGACTAAAGCGACGAAAAGCTGATTGTATATATCATTGCTGAAAAAAGAAAAGAAAGAAAATACGCCGGCAATGTTTATCAGCGGTACATTGGATCTTCCCAGAATAATCAGGTTGATGGAGTATAAGCCCGTCATCACCAGGATACCTGCAAGCAGGGCATCAATCTTTAGTTTGGTATGGATCAGTCCGGTGCAAATGCCGGCCAGCGAACCTGCTATCATGCATATTGGCAATGCTGCCAGAACTGGAAAGTGATGTGTGAGTAAAACAGCAGTTGCTGTTGCTCCTAAAGTATAAGACCCATCTGTAGTGATATCGGGGATATTGAATACTTTCATCGTGATGTAAATGCCCATCGCCATCGGCCCGAGGCATAGTGATAATTGCAGTGCCGTTAAATAAAACTGGCTCATTGAACGGGTTGAAAATTTGAGGGCATGGTTAAGCTGAACTTTTTTGCAGCGGCGGTATTGTACACTTTTTTTCTTACAGCCACTATTTCCCAATGCAGGCCAGCAGTGCTTTTTGTTTTCAGGTATTGCGCCGCAGCCTCGCCTGCCTGATAGCCCCAATGATAAATATCTGCGCCATAAGCAGCCAGAGCACCTCTTTCAACAAGCCCCGCTTCGCTGGTAAAAATCGGGATGCTCTTTTCATTGCATGACTGGACAATCGTTTCAAAAGATTCAAAAACAATATTATCAGGATTTGCAAAAAACACATCAATATTTTTCGAGAGCAAAGAAGCAGTTACAAGTTTTACATCAGCAGATGAATTGACAGGCAGGGAGACCAGGTTGATGTGATTGTCCGTCGCCAGCTTTTGAATGCGCTGCATGGACTCTACCGACTGTGGCTCTGACTGGTTAAAGATCATGCCCACGGTCAATGTTCCGGATTTTGGTTTTATCAGTTTTGGGATCAGTAAAAAAGACGTGTCTATATAATCCAGTGTTTCGCCCACGCCGAATAAGTTTTTCGGAGGATTACCATTCGCATCGTTCACTTTCATCAGAGCAGGAGTGGGGGCTACCATCATAAAAATGGGGATGTCTTTGGTGTTCTGAACTGCTGTGATGGTTGAAATCGAAGGGCAGGTTGCAATAAGAGAAACGTTTTGCGAAATAAAGTATTTTATGATCTGAGTGAGCGTGGGAATATTACCCTGGGCATTGCGGTAAACAATTTTCACGGTGCCATTTTTTTCATCGAAACCATTTTTCTGCAGTGCATCAATGAATCCGTTTTTCGCCTGTTCAATGGTATTGTCCTGAAATGCATCGGCAAACCCTATCACAGGAGCATTCGGGTCATTTTGTTTGCATCCAGCGAAACTTATCAGTATGAAGGAAACAACCAGTGATTTTTTTATCGCTTTTGTTAATATCATTTGGAAAAGAAATAAATTGTATAATAAAAAGGTAAAATCAAAAGTAAGCAATTATTTTACTGGTGATATTTTTCTGTTTAAGCAAACAGGCTTCATATCTGACTGTATTGCATTGATGCAAGAAAATATTTTAAAATGAATAACAGGCTGATCAAAATATTCTTTGGTGTATCCATTGGGCTTTATATGTTGCTGGTGTGTTTTAATAATATAACTGACTACGACTCCAATTTTCAATTTGTAAAAATGGTATCCGGCATGTCGGATGTGTTCTCAAAAGAGAAAAACGGGTGGCGATCCATAAGCAGCGGCACTTTGCATCATGCCATGTACTTGCTCATCATTGGCACGGAAATAAGCATTGCTGTTTTAGTTTGGGCGGGAGTTATAAGCATGATCAAAAAATTAAAATCGGATGCTGCAGAATTTAAGCAGTCGAAAAATTTATTGTCGTTGGGCTTATCCTTGGGTGTGGTGCTTTGGTTCACACTGTTTATTTCCATTGGTGGAGAATGGTTCTTAATGTGGCAGTCAAAAAACTGGAACGGCCAGCAAACCGCATTCCTGTTGAGCATTTGTTTTTTGCTTTTCCTCATACACCTCAATCATGATGACGCGTAAACGATCAGTTTGGCCGGATTTGATTTTAGTTGAAATTTATTGCCATCAGAATGCATTATCCCACTGGCGCAGATAATTCGTAAATTTATGCCTCATTAATTCCTCCATTATGACTTACGAACAAATTATCTCGCTCATCGGAAAGGAAGATGAATCTCTGTTATCACACCAGTGCACTACCATTACAAAAGATAAACTTCACCTGCCTTCGCCGGATTTTGTAGATGCTGTTTTTGCGGCGTCCAACAGAAATAATCAAACGCTTCGCAATCTGCATTCCATTTTTTCAAAAGGCAGGCTTGCGGGTACAGGATACCTTTCAATACTTCCGGTCGATCAGGGCATTGAGCACAGTGCAGGCGCATCTTTTGCTGCCAACCCGATATATTTTGATCCGGAGAATATTGTGAAGCTCGCCTTAGAAGGTGGTTGCAATGCTGTTGCATCCAGCTTTGGCGTGCTTGCGATGGTATCAAGAAAATATGCGCACAAAATTCCTTTCATTGTCAAGATAAATCACAACGAACTGCTCACTTATCCCAACAAGGCCGATCAGGTAATGTATGGTTCAGTGAAAGATGCATGGATCATGGGGGCATCTGCGGTAGGCGCAACCATTTATTTCGGTTCGCAGGAGTCGGACAGACAGATTACCGAAGTAGCGCATGCTTTTGAGGAAGCGCATCGGTTGGGGATGGCAACCATTCTCTGGTGTTATCTGCGTAATGATGCTTTTAAAAAAGATGGTGTGGATTATCATGTGGCTGCCGATCTTACCGGGCAGGCAAACCATCTCGGCGCAACAATTCAGGCTGATATCATCAAGCAAAAGCTGCCTGAGAATAACGGAGGTTATAAAGCTTTGAACACTGGCAGTTCCAGTTATGGAAAGCTTGATGAGCGCATATATACCCAACTCACTACCAGTAATCCAATCGATCTTTGCCGGTATCAGGTAGTGAATTGCTATATGGGCAGGGCGGGGCTCATCAATTCAGGAGGTGCATCGGAGGGCGACAAAGACCTGAAAGAAGCAGTGCGCACAGCTATCATCAACAAACGCGCCGGTGGCATGGGAATGATATCGGGAAGGAAATCTTTTCAAAAGCCTTTGAAAGATGGCATTCAGTTGCTGAACGCCATTCAAGATGTGTATCTGGAAAAACAAATAACCATAGCATAGCGAATAGTGAGTGGTCAATTGTGAGTAGTGAATTGGTACGGAATGATTGACTATTCACCACTCGCCGTTGCCATCATTCACTTCGTCAATCAATATAAAATGAAAAAGAAACCAGTAATCACTACTATATTCACAGACATCGGCGGCGTGCTGCTTACTAATGGCTGGGATCGCCGGGCAAGGAAAAAGGCCATAGAGCTTTTTAAACTGGATGCCGATGAAACAGAAGAAAGGCATCACCTTACATTCGATACATATGAAGTGGGCAAATTGAGCCTGGATGAATATCTCGACAGGGTGGTGTTTTACGAGAGAAGAAATTTTACCAAAAAGCATTTCAGGCAATTCATGTTCAGCCAGTCAAAGCCAATTCCTGAAATGATGGAGATGCTGGCGCATTTAAAAAAACAGCATCATTTAAAAATAGCTGTGGTGAACAATGAGGGCAGCGAATTGAATGAGCACCGCATTAAGACTTTCAAGCTGAACCGGTTCGTGGATTTTTTTATCTCCTCGTGCTATGTGCATTTCCGCAAACCGGACAAAGATATATTCAGGATAGCGCTAAGTACTGCGCAGGTAAAACCAGAACAAGTCATTTATTTGGAAGACCGGCCTATGTTCGTTCAGGTGGCGCAAAGCCTTGGCATCAAGGGGATTCACCACATTGATCATCAAACCACACTTGAAGAACTAACTCTTGCCCTGGGCTCATAAGTGACATACATATTAGGATAAGCATACGCGTTAATCGATCTGAAAAATGACTTTGATCAGGCACTGTTTAATATCAATCTGTACGGGTTTAAACAATAAAAGCTCCGCTTCCACAAAACTCTGTTACCTTTCGGAAACTAAAGCATATACAATGAGTGCCCTTTCTTTAAAACAGATACAGCAGATAGCAAGAGAATATAATGTGAATTTTGAGTTGGATGAAACAAGCCAGTTACCAAAAGTATTTGCCGAGGGCATTGTATTGAGGCCATCCGTACAATTGGATGATAAGCATACAGGTTGGAAAATGACAAAGCTTATTCAACGAACCGCTTTGCAAATATCAAAAATGACCGAGATAAAAAATTTGCTGAATGATGAAGGATGAGGAAAGCATTGCGGATGCGCCTGATGCTCCTTGCCCTATAAAACGCTAAAACCCTTGTTATAAACAAGGGCTAGCAACCGGCGCTCATATATATCCGGGTTTTTCATGTTCCTGTTTGTGGTGATAAGGTTTATAACTAAAACTCAGCAGTAAGCAAGCGGCATAAATGAATAATCAACATTAATAAACTCTCTGATGTGCTGTCCATCTTCATAAAGCACAATCACAGAACTTTTACGCTCATCAGTAAGTCTTTTTAACTTCAATATTTTTTCCACAATAGACCTTCGATCCACCCATGAAAAATGGTTTTCTACTTCAAGGTAATCTTTCACTCCATATATGATTTCCCCTGATTTAAGTACGTGGATAGTGTTGACTGTTCCTGAAGCAGGCTGGTAGGTAATTGATGGTTTCACGTTTTATAATATTTATAGTTTCAAACTTATTTACAACACATAAGGTGATGCATCATTACATTTGAATAAGCACAATAATAGTAAATGACGGATAGCTTAGTAAGTCTTTGAAGGGTAGAATAGTGAGGTTTTTCGCAGTGAATTTATAATTGCAAAAAACGTACCAAACATTTGTATTTCAACATTATCCTTATGCTATCTATCAATAAACTAAAGCATATTCGTATAAATAACCGGCTAAATGTGGCTAGCTTATTCAACTGTTTAAATAAATCATAATAGATTTAATAAGATCCCCGGCTAACTCTTTCAACCCTATATTTGAGCTCCATTTTTATTTTAACAGACCCAATTGTAAGTATGCGTGATCGTTACATGTCATTAACCTTTGTTTTATTCTTAGTCTGGCAATCGAGTGCTTCAGCACAGCATGATTTATTTTTTGGCTCTTTCAAAAGTTGGGTGAACCTGAAACAGGCTTATGGCGCGACAGGTGATGGGAAACATGATGACACCCGCGCATTGCAGTTAGCCCTGAACGATTTGGGAAGTGAAGGACATGCTCCTGTTCTATATATCCCTGCAGGGACCTATCGTATCACGCATACCTTGACTATGCAAACACGAACAGGCATCGGCATCATTGGAGAAAATCCTGAGAGCACCATTATAAAATGGGATGGAGATTCTGCCGCTAAAATGTTTTTCCTCAATGGTGTTTCCTATAGCGAGTATAGCCGAATTACCTGGGATGGGAGCAATAAAGCCCTCGTTGCTGTGGCTCATGAATGGGATGGCAAAGTGCATTATGCCAATTCAGGCACACAGCACAGTGATGAAATTTTCAGGAACATCGGCGTAGGCTTGAAATCAGGGGCGAACATGGATGCTGAGTTCGATATCAAAAGATGCCGGTTTTACAATTGCACATCTACCGGGATTTCCCTTCAGGGATGGAATGCATTGGATTGGTGGGTATGGGATTGTTATTTTGAGAATTGCTCTAATGGGGTATCAAATTTTTTTCCGGCACATGGAGCTGGGAATTTTCATGTCTACAGAAGTATTTTCAAGAATTCTTCAAATGCTGACATATCTATAGGAAATTCACAATTCTTTTCGTTCCGCGATAATATCTCTTATAACTCCAACTGTTTTATTGCAATGTCACAGTGGAGCAACTCGTCCCCGACAACGATTCAGGGCAATACCATTATTTGCAATCGCAATAATGTGATGGCATACCTTTTTACAAAAGGAAATGTTATGTTCCTGGATAACACTTTTATAGTGCCGGATTCGGGTAAAAATTTTGTTATCAGTCATTCAGACAAATACCAGACACCTCCACCCGACCTTACAATGGTTGGGAATACATTTACCGTAAAACAAAAAAGCTACTATCTCGATTCGGGTGGGCGTGCCATCAACATTGACAATAGAACTGGTATTGTGGCAACTAAAAAATTACCATTGATTGCACCTGTTCCATTTGCAAGGGCGGCAAATTATCCGGTTTTGGAAGTGAATAATAAAATGAACAGCGACGAAATTCAATCGGTCATTGACAAAGCAGCTTCACAAAAAACAAAAACGTTGATTCATTTCAGTTATGGCAAATACAATATTCAAAAAACACTGAAGATCCCCGGAAACGCTGAAATCATATTGATCGGCGACGGGCTTTCATCCATTTTGACCTGGACGGGGAATGCCAATGAGGCGATGATTGAAATCAGTTCTCCTGCCAAAGCGACCCTCCAAAACCTTTACCTGAATGGCATGAAAAAATCAGATTGTATCCTGATCAGAGACAATGATGTTTTGGGAAACAGTATTTACGGAGATGAGCTGATGTTATATCATGGAGTGCAGGCAAACTTACTGGTAAATGGGTTCTCTAATACAGACTTTCGGTTTGATAATTTTCAGCACAACTATTGCGATACCGGCACTTCCATCAAAATGATTGGGACTGGTAATAAGAATGCTTCCATTTTAAGAGTTTTTGGTGGAGAATCTTCTAACGGGGGCAATTCATACAGCGTTTCCAAAGGTGGCCGCATATTGTTGTTTGACACATGGTATGAGAACGGCAGCACCTCACGTTTTCTGACTTTGAGAGACAATGGCGAATTTGTTTTGAATGGAGGAAAAATCGCCAATACCAATCCAGCACAGGTGCCATTCATAGATATTGACAGTTTCAGTGGCAAAATTACTTTGAGCGAGATAATCTTTGGTAGCCCCAAAAAAACGCTGCATTTCAATGACAGGTATGGCAATGCCTCACTGCTGGCTTTAGGTAACCTCAATTGGTCAGATTCGACCAATCATTTCTTTGATGTGCATTCTAAAGGGAATAGTTTTGCCATGTTAAATAACAGGCAAAATACCGGCAAAGGCTCCTATCCCCTTCAAAACATGGGAGACACCAGTAATAATTTCATACTCAAAATGCTTTCTACAATAAGACAAACTCATGTTTCTGAAAAACCCGCTGCTCAAAGCAAGAACAGTTCCCATTTTACTATGCAAAGACTCATGGTTGAGAGCGGCATCAACAACGTTAGGATCGAGCGCAACAAGGAATGACACAATTTAATCGGGCAAATCCGGCTTTCTGGTCAAAAACCCATTTTAGCTTTTCTGCGATAAAAAGACGACCTTACATGCTTACTAAAAAATAAGCAGTAAAAATCATGGCTAAATCGCAGGAAACTTTTGGCAAAAAAGAAAAAGAAAAGAAAAGAAAAAAGCAACAGCAGGAAAAAAGGGAGAAGATGGAGGAACGCAAAGCCAATGCCAAGAAAGGCAAAAGCCTTGATGAGATGATGGCATATGTTGACGAGAACGGGAATATTTCTGCCACTCCCCCTGATCCGAGGAAGAAGAAAGTATTCAAGCTGGAAGATATGGAAACCAGTGCACCGAAGCATGTGCCTGGCGAAGCCATTGACCCCATAAGATCAGGAGTGGTGACTTTTTTCAATGATGCCAAAGGTTTTGGGTTTATCAAAGACCTGCAGACACAGGAAAGCGTTTTTATACATGTGAACCAGCTATCAGAGCGCATTGCGGAAAATGATAAGGTGAGTTTTGAGGTGCAGATGGGGCATAAAGGAGCAAATGCCATCAACGTTAAAAAAATATAGGAACTTCTTTCCGGAAAAAAGATTTAACAACAGGGTAAATGGATTTCAGTTTCCTTACTATACAGCATCTACATCAGGGATAATAACCACGCTTCGGAATTTTTTATTGTTGTGAAGAATTGCCATTTGTTGTTGTATCGCTTTTTTAGCAAAACCAATGGTATGCCCATCTTTTGGCAGCTTCAGTAATATCTCCATTAAATACTGGTTGCGCACACGGCCTACGCCTGGCTCGGCAGGCCCAATCAGGTATTTACCAAAATCCTTGTGCAGGTTCATTGCAAATAGTTGGGAAGCGCTTTCCGCTACCTCTTTTATTTTGTGCCTGAATGTGATCATGATGATGCGTGAATAAGGAGGATAGAAAAAACGCTGCCTGCCTTCCAGTTCATGCAGGAAAAAAGTTTTATAATCGTGTGCCTGCACATACCCAAGCACCGGGTGTTTCGTATTGGCTACCTGGATCAGCACTTTCCCGACTCCATCCTTTCTGCCTGCTCTGCCGCTTACCTGCTCCATCAACTGGAATGCTCTTTCATTCACCCGAAAATCTGCAAAGCTTAAAATGCTGTCTGCATCTAAAATGCCAACCAGATCTACATTTTCAAAATCTAACCCTTTTACTACCATCTGCGTTCCGACGAGTATGTTGATGCGCTGTTGTTCGAACAACTGTATCATGTTGTCATGCGCTGATTTCCCGCGAACACTATCAATATCCATTCGCGCAACCTTTGCTTTAGGGAAAATTTCTTCCAGGTATTCCTCTATTCTTTCCGTGCCAAAATTCCGCTGTACAAACTGATGGTTGCCACATGCAGCGCATGTATTCACCGGCGGATAAGTTGAGCCGCAATAATGGCATTGCAATTTATTCGTGAGTTTATGAAAAGTCAGCGAGACATCGCAGTTTTTGCATTGCGGTATCCACCCGCAGGTCTGGCAAACCTGATATGGCGAATAACCGCGACGATTTTGAAAAAGTATTACCTGCTTGTTCTTCTCCAGCGATTGTTCAATGGCCAGATGTAGTTCGGGCGAAAGAATAACTTTATTCTTTTCTTTATTAATGATTTTTTTTGTGTCGATGATCTCAATCTGTGGGAGCTTTACATTTCCAAAACGTTCATTCAGCTCTGCTAAACCATATTTTGCGATAGTTGCGTTAAAATAACTTTCTACAGATGGGGTGGCACTCCCCAATAAAACTTTTGCACTGAACAAAGCAGCATAATACACTGCGGCATCGCGTGCATGATAACGTGGTGCGGGCTCCTGCTGTTTGTAGGATGCATCGTGCTCTTCATCAACTACAACCAATCCAAGGTTCTCAAATGGAAGGAATAGAGCGGAGCGGGCGCCAAGCACAATCTTGAGCTCGCCATTCCTGATTTTGTTCCATATCTCCAAACGTTCGTTCTGGCTGAACTTGCTATGGTAAATGCCAATATAACCGCCAAAATGTTTTTGCAATCTGCGTATGATCTGGGACGTTAACGCAATCTCGGGAAGCAGGTATAAAACCTGTTTTCCCTGCTTGATGTATTGCTCAATCAATTTGATGTACACAAGCGTTTTCCCACTGGATGTGATTCCGCTCAGCAAGCAAACCTGCTTTTCCAAGAATGATTGATTGATAATCTGTAATGATTCCTGCTGCGCAGAAGATAATTCAAAATCAATATGGATATTCCTTGGTAAATAGGTAAGCCTGTCAATATTTCGTTTTTCAATCCTTAAAATATTTTTGTCTGAAAGCCCTTTCAATTGCGCATCTGAAGCTCCTGATTTTTTCAGCAACTCCGTTTTTGTCACTTCGCCATGTGTCTTCATCAGGTGCAGATAGCTTAGTAATAATTCCATCTGCTTTTCTGCACGCTGGAGTTTCTTATCTTCATTCAACAGCTTGCTTAAATTATCTTCATTATCATATTCAGCATTCAGTAAAACAAAAGTTTCTTTTTTTGGAGAATATGTCTCCTTCAATGCCTCCCATACAAAGCAAACCTTTTTCTCAATCAATTTTTTTGTTACAGGATAAACATGTGATGAATCCAGCACCTGCTGTGCTTCTGTAAGCCTGAGCTCCTTTTTTATCAACAAAGCCTCTGCGATAAGATATTCATCATGGCTCAGTTCCGAAAAATCTTCTCCGTATTCTTCATTAAAGATCAGTATTGTTTCGCTGCTCAGTTTGAAATGTGCTGGCAATGCAGCAGCCATTACTTCTCCTTCGCTGCATAAATAATAATGCGCAATCCATTCCCACAATTGCAATTGTTCTTTATAGATGACAGGATCTGTGTCCAGCACATTCAATATTTCTTTGGGTTCAAAGGCTTCTGGCTTTTCCTGATGGATGTGTTTGATGACACCTGCATATTTCTTGTTTTTCAGAACCACTTCCACACGACACCCCGGTCTGGCTGAACCCAAAAAACGATCAGGAATAAACCAGGTGTAATTTTTAGGAAGTGCAAGAGGGATAATGATTTCTGCATAATAAGCCTTTGAACTGAGTTGTTCAGCAGAGGTCAAAGAACCAGAAATATTTTCAATCGGAAGATTCATTACACCGCAAATCTAAGGTCTGAAGGAATGAAAGCCATATAACATTTTGAGGTATTACCTCTTTCAGGGATTCTTTATCCATGATGCATGATATTCTTTAAGCTTGGTTTCCATATAGCAATACACTTTATTTTTGAGCGCAGGCAAATCGCTCAGGGTGAGGTCTTCTGTTTTTATTTCGTCTAAAAAAATGGCTCTGTTCTTCCCTGGTGTAAGCGAGAAAAGAAATTTATAATTCAGCCGGTCATAAGTGTCCAAAAAAAGAATGGGCCTGATTGGTGTCTGCATTTCAATCGCGATGCGAAATGCTCCGTCGTAAAAGTCCTTTAGTGCATGGTGTGTTTCGTTGAAGGTGCCTTCCGGATAAATGAAAATGGAAATGCCTTTTTGCAAGACTGATTTCAGGATACGCACACTGTTGGCCCGGTTCTCAGGGCTGCTGCGATCCACCATTACAGCACCGTGTTCATAAATGAAACCAAAAATGGGCATGCGTTTCATTTCATATTTTCCCAATGCCCTGAAACGCCGATGCCTGATAGATTTCAGAATAGAAGGAATGTCCAGATAGGAGATATGGTTGGCTACGAAGATGTATTGCTTATTATTATCGAGCGGACTTAAAAAAATATTCTGATGACGGATGCCAATAAGGAACATCCAGACACCTGCCCATACACGCGAGATGCTATAGATAAAGTTGCCGCCTTTTATTTTGCCCCAAAAAGATGCGATGAATGCAAAGGGGAAAACAATCAGCATCAGCAAAACAAATAATAAAAAAGCATACAGGCTGTATATAAATTGCAGTGCATTGAAGATAAATCTCATCATTCATCGTTTAGGAATACCTGAAATTAATCACAGTCACATTTCCATTCTACACCAAGCTCAATACAGGTTATTACAACCAGCCCTCTTTGCGAGGGCGCAAATATAATCCTCAGGTGCTGGCCTTCATTGGTATTGCCTTCCAGCGCATACTTGGGGTCGGGCTTTGCATCTGGCTCGCTTTTTCTATAATCAATTGTTCCATTTTCCAGGATCTCGCGGATTTCTGTTTCTGTGATATGCCTGCATCCCATCCTGCAACGCGCGTGGCGCGTATATATAAGGCGGTCTGCATGCCGGTTGATGGGATCTGGAGAACTGCCGCCTTGCTGGCATCCCAAGAGAAAAATCGAAATGAAAAATAAAAGCCAGAATGAATTATTCTTGAAAAATTTAGTGTACACAACAGAAGGTTTGCTGCAAATATAGATAATGCCTGAAAGCAGGGATGACACCAATCAGAAATATAAAGCCTTTGTGTTTGTCTTTCCGGCTTGAAGGCTCACGGACTTTTCTGACTTCTTCACATACGCTATCTTTGCGCTCTTATGCCTTCAACAAAATCAGTAGCATTCCATACGCTCGGCTGCAAGCTCAACTACTCCGAGACTTCCACGCTTTCGCGCATGCTGGAGAATGAAGGATTTGAGAAAAAGGATTTTGATGACATTGCTGATGTGTATGTCATCAATACTTGTTCCGTAACTGATAATGCGGATAAAGAGTGCAGGCATCTGGTGCGCCGCATTCAGCGAAGGTCTCCAGAAAGCCTGGTGGTAGTCACAGGCTGCTATGCACAATTGAAACCAAGAGAAATTGCGGATATCCCTGGCGTGGATTTGGTATTGGGCGCCGCAGAGAAATTCAATATCGTGGCCCATCTTAAAGAATTGTCAAAAGGCGATGCCACAAAAATATGCAGTTGCGATATTGAAGAAGTCAATGGCTTTCATGCTGCTTTTTCTATTAGCGACAGAACGAGGACATTTCTCAAAGTGCAGGATGGCTGCGATTACAATTGTTCTTTTTGTACCATCCCTATGGCACGCGGCAAAAGCAGGAGCGATTCAATTGAAAGTGTGATCAGAAGCGCAAATGAACTCGCCGTGCATGGCGTAAAAGAAATCGTGCTCACAGGCGTTAATCTTGGAGATTTTCAAAGCCCTGCATCCCTGTTAAATAATGGGGGAGACAGAAATAAGAGAGATTTTTTCCAGCTTATACAGGAGCTTGATGAAATCAAAGGCATTGAGCGTTACCGCATCTCTTCTATTGAACCCAATTTATTGACCAATGAGATTATTGAATTTGTTGCCAACAGCAAAAGAATAATGCCTCATTTTCATATTCCATTGCAAAGTGGCAGCAATAAGATATTGGGCTTAATGAGAAGAAGGTATAGAAGAGAGTTGTATGGCGAACGCGTCAAACTTATCAAAACATTCATGCCGCATTGTGCGATTGGAGCCGACCTCATTGTTGGTTTTCCCGGCGAAAGCGAAGAAGATTTTAAAGAAACCTTTGATTTTATTCATGCGCTGGATGTTTCTTACCTGCATGTATTCACCTATTCAGAAAGAGATAACACGAAAGCACTGGACATAAAACCTGTTGTGCCTGTCAGCGTGCGGCATGAAAGAAATAAAACGTTGCGCAATCTTTCTTATATGAAAATGCAGCATTTTACGCAACTTCACGCAGGCCAAACGCGTAAGGTATTGTTTGAAGGGCATTCAAAAAACAATATGATGGAGGGATATGCAGACAATTATATAAGAGTCACAATCCCTTATCGTCAGGATTGGGTGAATAAGATTGTTGATTGGACGTTATAGGCATTTATTAAATTGTGAAGGAGAAATATTCATGCGAAAATTCCAGGTTACTATCAAGTTTGAAATGGATGATGATTTCATGGCATTGGTGCCATCGCATCGGACTTATGTCAATCACCTGATCAATAAAGGCATTATTGATTATTATGTCGTGTCAATGGAAACACAGCGCACATGGATCACATTTACTGCAGATGATAAAAAGGAAGTGGAGGGATATCTTTTAAAATCTCCGTTGCTCAGATATTGGGACTACGAAATTGATGAATTGTTCGTTGTAGATGGCAACCAGTACAGGCTGCCAGGCGTTGAGCTGAATTGATCAGTAAAACAGCATGTATTTATAGAACGCAAAAAACTCACGGAACAAACCATACACATCCTGCCAGAAATATTTGTCAGAAGCATATCCTTCGACGTTTTTATAACCCAGTTTTTTAATGATGTATTTGCAGCGTGTGATGTGATAAAAACTGCTCACCACAATGGCTGATGCAAAATGAAGCGAATCGTTCAAAGCAATAAAATCTTTTGCTGTACGATAAGAATTACTACCGTAGTTATCTGCGATGATGTCATTTGCTGAAACATTTTTTTCTAAAAGATATTTTTTCATTGCATCTCCTTCATGAACGCCATATTCGCCTTTGCCGCCACTGACAAAAATTTTTTTTATTCTTCCTTCTTTATAAAGTTGCAAAGCTGCATCAACTCTTCCCTGAAGCCAGGGCGATAGTGAGCTGTCTGCGAAAACTGAATTGCCGAAAACGATGGCTGCATCAGCCTTGCCGCTGTAATTATGCAAGCCGTCATAAATGACATATGCCGAATGCAACAACAGCCAAAAGATAAAAACACCAATTGCTATTTTTAATTTCCTGCTCTTGAAGAATTTTATTTTTTGGAAGCCCATGCAGGTTTGTGCTTAAGCGTTTTTTTAAATACCGGGCAGGATTCGATGTGCGCACCGGGAAGATAGCCCGTACTGACTAAAAACTCATTTACAATTTCGCCTCCGGTAAATTTGAATGTGCTTTTGAAAACTTTCATCCATTCTTCTTTTGTTTTTGGATGGTGGTGATCCAGCCAGTTTTTGAACGAGCCAAATTCTTTCTGGAGCGACTTAATCGTTTTTGCATTTTCTATGGTTGCATGAACTTTTAGTTTGTTGCGTATGATGCCGGCATCATTCAATAGTCTTTCAATCTGCTTTTCCTTGTAACGCGAAACTTTGTCAATATCAAAACCATCAAAAGCTTTATAAAAATTATCTTTCTTTTTCAAAATCGTGGTCCATGATAATCCTGCCTGGTTGATTTCGAGGATCAACCGGGCAAACAGTTCGTTGTCATCTTCAATAGGGAAACCATATTCGTGATTATGATAATGTACATGCACATTATCTTTATCCATTTGCCATACTGCTTCGCAATAATTTTTCGGTTTATCCATGGCATAAATTAAATAAATAAAGCAACATATACTGTATGTTGAAAAAAATTTTGCAGAACTATTTTAGAGCTTATCTTTGCAGTCCTAAAAAACTGAACAGGTTTCAAGGAACTGGAGTTTATCCGCCGCGGCGGATGGTTCAGAGCCGCCCCATTTACATCGGGAGGGTCATCGGATCCCGAAGCAGGATTGATACATAATAGGGAGTTTAGCTCAGCTGGTTCAGAGCATCTGCCTTACAAGCAGAGGGTCGGCGGTTCGAACCCGTCAACTCCCACAAAGCCCCGATTTGTTTCGGGGTTTTATATTTTTGAAAGCTGCTATATTTGCAGTGGATTGTCTTCGTAGCTCAGTTGGTAGAGCAGCTGACTCTTAATCAGCGGGTCCAGAGTTCGAGTCTCTGCGGGGACACATAGCAAGCTTGGATTATCTTGAATCCGGGCTTTTTTATTTTAAATTATTTGCATTCAGTTTTTGATGCCAAAAGGAATCAAAAGTAAATATATGCACGCGTTAGAAAGATTTTAAAAGCATATCAAGTTTCATATCCTGCTATTGTCTGCCGACTGTATCTTTATCACGAATCACTTTAAATTCTGAGCCGGGTTTCCATTTGGGCCAGGTTGATTCTGAAGCCAATCTCTGTCCGATGTGAAAAAGCATTTCCATATCCTGTATGCCCCCTTCGAAGGTCCATGCGGGATTGTATTCATCAGAAGGGCGATGATAATGATTATTGTTATAATCATCTTCTAATGATTTTCCATATACTTTGCCCTTCCCTTCAATATCGTCCCCGCCTCTTGCATCCAAAGCAGGAACCCCGTATTTCGCGACGCTGAAATGATCCGACCTGAAATAATGGCCGGCTTCGGGATGTTCTTCCGGAGAAATATAACGGCCTTGCGCCTTTGCTTCATCTGCGACATAATCTTCCAGATCATTTTGCCCCATGCCAGTTATCACAATATCTTTTGTTTTGCCATTGGCATTGATGACGTCCATATTGAGATCCGCTACCGTTTTATTGAGTGGATAAATTGGATGGCTTGCATAATAAGCCGATCCCAGCAGTCCCTGCTCTTCAGCAGTTACGGACAGGAACAATATTGTGCGCTCTGGTTTTTCTTTTTGTAAAGTGAAGGCACGGGCAATTTCGAGGAGTGCTGCTGTGCCGCTTGCATTGTCCAAAGCACCGTTATATATGGAATCTCCTTTCTCATCCGGATGCCCGATGCCAAGATGATCCCAATGCGCGGTGTAAAGTATGTACTCGTCCGGCCTTTTTGATCCGGTAATCTTTCCGATCGCATTATGGGAGACATTGTGCACCGCTTTTATTTTTACTTTGGTTGACAAATGCTCGGGAAGTGATACCGCCTTAAAGCCGTGCGTGTTAGCGCTTACCAGCAGCGCAGTATCTTTCCCTGCTGCAGCCAGCAATTTCTTTGCAGCATCTGCACTTATCCATCCGTTGAGCGGGCAATGGTACACGGGAGTGCCTGTCTTATCCAAATACAGATTGGAAGATCCCCAGGAATTCTGAACCACACTAAAAGGGTACGAAGCCGCCGCTGTGTTATGAATAATCAGGCAGGCCTTAGCGCCCTGTCTCGCGGCCTCTTCATATTTGTACGTCCATCGTCCATAATAAGTCATGGTTTTGCCTTTGAAAATGGTTGTGTCAGAAGTCCCGAATCCCGGATCGTTCACCATCACCAATACTACTTTTCCCTTCACGTTGATCCCGGCATAGTCATTCCAGTTATATTCCGGAGCCACCACACCATAGCCTGCAAATATCAATTCATCGTTGTCAAGAGAAACAGCCGAATCTGTGCTTTCGGTTGACAAAACATAGTCTGTACCATTGTGAAGCTCGAAACTTCCTTTGGCTGTTTTTACTTTCATTACCGGATCAGGGGTTGGCGTGATTTCTACAAGCGGTACATCCTGCAGGTAGGAATTACCATTGCCTGGTTCGAGGCCGATGGATGCAAAACTTGTTTTTATGTAATCCACCGCTCTTGTTTCACCGGGTGAGAAAGGCTTTCTTCCCTGGAACGAGTCAGAAGCCAGGATGATGATATGTTTTGCGAGACTGTCGCGATTGAAATAGGATGTGTCTGTTTGCTTATCCGCCTGTGGCCCGCACGCATGCATTGCAAACACAGAAAAAATCAAAACTGCATATAAAAAAAATTTGCTCATTCTTTTTAGTATTATAGCTTTTTTAAAGGATAAAAATAGCGGAATAAGCTTAATTGGCAATTTCGGACATTGCTAACTGCTGAGATTCTTTCGATATTAAAGGCTCATTGTTTCTTTGGATAAGCTTTAGTAGTGATTTCAGAAAGGCATTGGCGTTCTCTCAGTCTTTCGCCGACATACATAATACATTCACCTCTTTGGCTTGAAGGATTATCTGAATAGCATCAGCTAAAGTCTTGTGCGAACAGGGCTTTTGTTAAAATTATCATGCAAGTGTCTCTGTTTCCAAAATAGCATGCAGAATCGGTTTGATCTGAAAGCGTTACCTGATGTGTTCTTGAAAATATCAGTACTTTCAGGCTTATTTTATGGTTCATGCTCAAATTGAATTTTGCAAATCTTATTGCTCATATTGTCGGAGGTCTTATTTTCCTGAGTTCACCACTTCTTTTCATAAGCAAATGGTCAGGTAGTTTTGATATCTTTTCAATCTTATTTTCAACGGGCTATCTTATTTTTTCATTTACTTATTTATTTGTTTTTTACCTGAACAGTTATTTTCTTGTCGCGGCACTTTATCTGCAAAAAAAATTTGCTCTGTATTTTTTAAGTATAGCCTTTCTGCTGATGATCGTCATTTTGTTAAACCCATTCGACCATCTTGTTTCTGGCGAGCATCATCAGTTGCCACCGGGTGCAGCAGGCCAAACGCCATTGGTTCCTGCGCAGAATGAGCCGATCAGTATTTTCTTATTTGTGATGGCGATTGTGCTTGGCCTTGCTATCAGGACAACAAGCCAACTGATGGTGACTGAACAACGGGCTGCAAATGCGGAGGCAGAAAAAGCCAATGCAGAACTCTCTTTTTTAAAAGCACAGATCAATCCACATTTTTTATTCAATACATTAAACAGCATTTATGCGCTCGTTATTCGAAAAGATGACCGGGCAGCAGATTCCGTGGTGCAGCTTTCTGAATTGATGCGCTATATCATCCGCGATGCGAATGATGATATGGTGCCTCTGGAAAAGGAGATTGGTTATATCAGCAATTATATTGCGCTGCAAAAATCCCGGTTGGGTGACACTGTGATCATTAATTTTTATCTGAAGGGAAACAGAGCAAACCTGAAGATCGCGCCGATGATACTGATTTCATTTATCGAAAATGCTTTCAAGCACGGCGTCAACCCGGATAAAAACTCCAAGATCGAAGTGAGCATCGCTATCCTTGATAACAATTTGCGATTGTACGTATACAACAGGAAAACAAGTGCGAAGAATTATGAGCAGGGCATCGGGTTGCGTAACACAAAAGAAAGGTTACAATACCTGTATCCGTCAAGGCATGAATTGGCAATTGTGGACGATAAAGACAGCTATTCAGTACATTTTTTAATTTCGCTTTGAATGATAAAAGCCATAGCATTAGACGATGAACCTCCCGCCTTGCAGGTTTTGGAAGCATTCTGCAGCCAGGTCGATTTTATTGACTTGCAAAAAACATTCACGAAAACGGAAGAAGCGCTTGATTATCTGAATAAATATGATGCTGACCTTCTTTTTCTCGACATCAATATGCCATCTGTTTCCGGTATTGATTTTTATAAAAAAATCCGACAGAAGCCCATGGTTATTTTCACCACGGCTTATTCTGAATATGCGATTGAAGGGTTTAATCTGAATGCTATCGATTATTTATTAAAGCCATTCACGAAACAACGCTTTTTGCAGGCGGCTGAGAAAGCAAAAGAGCATTTCAGATCGATCCAGCTTGCGCAGTCTGCTGAGCAAACTTTTATTACGATACGCGCAGATTACAGCTTGATAAAAATTGATATCGCAGATATACTTTTTGCGGAAGCGCTCGATGATTATCTTAAGATTCACTTAAAAGACCAGAAGCCGTTAATAGCAAGGCTCACCATGAAATCTCTGACGGATAAGCTTCCGGCTAATAGTTTTATGCGGGTGCATCGTTCTTATATTGTCTCGCTGAGCCATATAGAGAAGGTGCGGAATAAAATGATATTGATCGCTGGTGCGGAGATCCCGCTCAGCAATAGTTATGAAGATGCGTTTTTCGAAAAGTTCAATAAATAATTTTCACCGCAACAAACAGGCAGTTCGCCTCCATTGGCATTTTCTTCACAGTGTTTGATTGCATATTTGTGTCGTGCGCTATTGCACAAATACATTCGTGCTCAAAGAGTAAAAATTATTGCCTCAGAATAGAATTCTACACAACATCATTATTGGTTCACCTTAAAACGCATGTTATGAATCCTATTTGCAGGGCTACCTTTACTATACTTCTTTTTGTCGCAGTTTGCAACAATGGATTGTTTGCTCAATTCACGCCATCTAAATTTGAAATAGGCATCAATGCTGGTACTCTTATTTATCAGGGCGATTTGTCCGTCGGCGATTTAGGATATACGAAATCCCTGAAGCCTTCGGTGGGAGTTTGGGCCAGCAAATCGCTCGATGATTATTTATCTCTCCGGGCTAACATCGTGCGGGGAGCAATCGGTGCTGATGAATCTACTTATGCACGCCCTGCATGGAGAAGGCACAGAAATTTCGCATTCAGCACATCGGTGACGGAGTTTTCTACGACGCTGGTTTGGGATCTTTTAGGAAAAACCTATCGCGAAGGCATGCACAGGCTGTCTCCATACTTCTTCATCGGTGCAGGCTTTTCGATATTGAATGTGAAAAGAAATTGGAGTCGCTTTGATACCTCTTATTTCAATTCAAAATCATCTGCTGCCATCGGGCTTGGTATAGACACGCTTCATAAAACGCCCCGGGTAGTGGGCGTGATACCTCTAGGGGCAGGCATCAGGTATATGCTCACTAACCATATTTACCTGAACGCAGAAGGCACTTACCGGTTTACCGGCTCTGATTATATTGATGGGTTTAAATATGCAGCCAACCCCAAAACCAACGATCATTATTATGGCATTACTATTGGCGCAAGCTATCGGTTTGGAAGTGATAGAATGGATTGCCCCAGGATTCGTTTTTAGCAATCACCAATAGGCTGATATTATTTGCTGCAACAATCAAACGTGTCACCTTACAGCATTCATGATCTGGCAACGGACTGAAAAAATACCGGTTGCACAAATAAAGGAAGTGCTTTTAAAAAATAATCAATGATCCGTTCTCTATTCATGCTCAGATGCCCCGTTTGATTTCCAATCATCCATGGCCATGTAAATCGAAAAGCCCGCAATCAGATCTTTGCGGGCTTTTATGATTTGCATCCGGGTTAATGACCTGACTTGATTTTTTTCTCAAAGCACACGCTGTTTTGCATTTCAGCATATTGCCCGTAATTGGGGATGATTTTGTATCCGTTCTTTTTATAAAGCCCAATTGCTTCCGGTTGCCTTTTTCCGGTTTCCAATATGCAGGCTTCGCCCGATAATTCAGTTGCCCATGTTTCCAATTCAATTAGCACTTTTGTGGCTATGCCCTTTCCTCTTGCTTCCGGCGAGGTGTACATTCTCTTAATTTCCATTATTCCCGGCGCGAATTCTTTAATTGCTCCACAGCCTGTTGGCTTTTCATTTTCATATGCAACTACCACATGCCTGATTTCATTTATTTTGTTGAATTGGTCATAATATGCGTGTTCATCGCCGTCTCTTTCCGCAAGATCAGCGTCAAGGTATTTTACCAGCCCGATAAAATCCGCATTGTCTGAGTCTGTTCTGATGAGTTTGATAAATGTTAATTTAAAGGCGGGGTCTGATGTAGCCGACTCCCATGACGAATTTTTATCAGACAAAGTTACAAAGAATACAAAGAGACAAAGAGGAGAGGCCGCGCCGGGAAATCTTTTTTTGTTTCATACAGAGGATGCAAAGGGACAACAAACAAAAGCTTTGCGCCCGCAGTGAACAAGTATTTTGGAAGAGCTTATAGCGAAGGAATTACGGGGTTATTGCCGATAACTATCTCATTAAGCATTTTTGAATCATTCATTGCAAGCTTTATTGCGAACAAAGTTTCCAATCCCGATCTGACACAATAAACATGGTGAAATGCCGGCCTGAGCACAATGGGTATGGCGTTAAATGGGCGGAAAAAATTTATCAACGTTTTTTTTTAACTTTATTATGTTTGCCGGCCGGCGTTAAAGGGATTAAGTTTTTTCGAGTATCAGGCGACATTAAGCAGCAGACGGGGCGGCTGCATTATCGGATAACACTCAAATTTTAAAAGTTTCATTATGAAAGAGCCAGAAAAGATCAAAATTGCTTTAGAACGGTGCCAAAAGGCATTTACCCTGAAGCCTTCGATGGGGAGGGGGAAGGCTGTTTCGAAAATACGAATGGTAAATGGGCTAACCTGCGAAATCAATGAAGGCAACTGGAAGTTTTCTGCCGATATGCCCGAAGCGATCGGTGGTAACAACACTGCTCCTACACCCGGCGTGTATGGTAGAGCAGCCCTTGGTTCCTGTCTTGCCATCGGCTACATGATGAAGGCTGCCGAGTTAGATATCCTTGTTAAAAATCTGGAGGTGGAAGTAGAGGCGGATTTTGACGACGGGGCTTTGCTCGGCACTGCAGATAAAAATATCCCTCCGGGTTATCTTGAAGTTCGATATACCATAAATATTGAAAGCGATGCGCCGGAAGAAAAAATCATGCAGGTATTGAATGATGGCGACAAGCACAGCCCTTACCTTGATGTTTTTTCAAGAGCACAAAAATGTGTAAGGAAGATAAATATCGTTCCAACTAAAATTAATGCCTGATGGAAGCAGCTTTGCAAAGACGCGTGCAGCGTTATGGATGGGATAAGGCTGCGTCTTATTACGAAAACTCATGGCAGCAGCAACTGAAACCTGCTCATGATGCCCTGTTCGATTTTGCTGATATTCAGCAAGGGCAAAAAATTATTGACATTGCGTGTGGCACAGGGCTAACTAGTTTCCGGGCATCAGAAGCAACTGGCAGCAATGGTTTTGTGCTGGGTACGGACATCTCAGACAGAATGGTTGAGATTGCCGGTAAAACGGCAAAAGACAATAGTATAGGAAATATCAGGTTTGAAAGGATGGAAGCCGAAGAATTAAAAATCAATGATGAAGAATTTGATTTGGCAATTTGTGCTCTGGGATTGATGTATGTGCCAGATCCTGTGAAGGCATTTAAAGAAATGTATCGTGTTTTGAAAAAAGGAGGAAGGTGTGTTGCGGCAGTTTGGGGAAAGAGAGATCATTGTGGCTGGGCAAATATATTTGAGATTATAGATAAAAGAGTTTCATCAGAAGTATGCCCGATGTTCTTCAATTTGGGCAATGACAGTGTGCTTGAAAAAAATTTTGAACTCGCGGGGTTTTCGATTGGCAAAATCAAAAGAATCCAATCATCTCTTGATTATGATACAGATGAAACAGCCTGTTCTGCTGCATTTGAAGGCGGGCCGGTGGCATTGGCGTATTTTAAATTCCCTGAAGATGTGAAAAAGGAAGCTTCCGAAGAATATCTTGCTTCCATTGAAAAATTCAAAACCGGCAAGGGCTATTCTGTTCCCGGAGAATTTATGATAGGTCTGGGTATAAAATAGCATCCGGAAGTTCTTCGCAAGAGTGATGGTTTGAGAATATTGAAACACGGGATCAACCAAAAGCCAACGCAACTATTGAGCGGGCGTTAACAATAAGAATACCGGAGAACTGATAAAGCCACATCACCTCAATTGCTTTATCAAACCAACCATGAAGAAGGGATTTTATTTCTCCAGAAAACATCTTCTTATCAGCAGTCATTGCGACCGACACATCGAGCATTGAAAACCGGATAAAATGAAAAGAGTCCACTCTATTGACATAGTAAGAGGCTTGGTAATGATCATAATGGCGTTAGACCATGTGAGGGATTTAATGCATATCCATTCAATCACGCAGCGCCCTGCTGATCTGGCAAACACAACACCTGTATTGTTTTTTACGCGATGGATAACTTATTTGTGTGCGCCCACTTTTGTTTTTCTGGCCGGCACGTCGGCTTATATTTCTTTAAAAAGCAAAAACGACATTGCGGAAGCAAAAAAGCATTTACTGAAAAGAGGCATATGGTTAATCTTCATTGAATTCACCATTGTGAATTTTGCTTTATTTTTCGACCCCGGTTTTCATACGTTGCTTTTTGAAGTAATAGCCAGTTCGGGCTTTGGGTTTATCATGTTAAGTTTTTTGTTAAGATTGCCTCCAAAGCAATTGGGGATTATCGGGCTGATCATTATTTTCTTCCACAACTTCACACCCCTTATTCCTTTTGCTGAAAATTCCATGCTGAAAAGTATTCTGTCGCCATTTTTTAACCCGGGAGCCATCCCGCTTTTTGCAGGAAGAATTTTTGTTATAGGTTATCCGCCCATTCCCTGGCTGGGCATCATGCTGTTTGGGTTTGCTTGCGGGTCTTTTTTTGAATATGAAGACGAAAGGCGAAAGAAGATTTTTGCCAAAATAGGGTTGGGGGCATTGTTATTATTCATTGCTGTTCGCTTTATAAATATCTATGGCGATCCATCACCGTGGGCATCACAAAAAAGCCCGGTGTTTACTTTTTTGTCTTTTATAAATGTTGCCAAGTACCCGCCATCATTTTTGTTTTGCTTAGTTACATTGGGGATCATGTTTTTGTTGCTTGCTTTTGCAGAAGGGCTAAATACGGATTTGAAAAAAGTTGCTTCAGTTTATGGGAAAGTGCCATTGTTTTATTTTGTAGCCCATTTTTACCTTGTCCATATCATTACAGTTGCCATGCTTTTTTTGCAGGGTTTCCACTGGTCGCAATTGGCATTTTCAAGCGGCAGTTTTGGCAGGCCAGTGAATTTGGAAAGCGGGCTGCCGCTATGGGCAATTTACCTGATATGGGCAGCGGTGGTAATTGCTCTTTATAAACCCTGTGTCTGGTTTGGTCGCTTTAAAGCGACACATAAAAATTGGTGGCTGAGATACATTTAAGCTCATACAGATATTATGAACTAGGGATTACTATTGATGCGGCTTCATGCTCCCGCGGATAAGGGAGTGACAAACCTGAAAAAATACACTGGAATGGCGATTCCCTTATTGATCTCCCTCTGGATGCCGGAAACTTTTTTTCTTCCTTTTCAGCAAACAGACCGTAAATGATTTAAGATGATAGCGGTTTGACGCTGGCGGGAATATGCCTTACGTTTAATAAGTACAAAGAGATAATAAGAGAACAAAAATATTTCCCCTACGCTATTTATTTAGACCTAAATATTTTATTTTTATCCCCGAAAAACACTTAGCGTGGCTTTGACACGAACCCTAAAGTTTTGATAAGGCATGGAAAAATTAATGGTATTCGGGATTTTGAGTTTAGCAGCATTGGCAATATCATGGCGGACTATTTTTAACATCTACAGCCATGGCTTTTACCGTTTTTTTTGCTGGGAATGCATCTTCTGGCTTTTTGTTTCCAACTGCAAGTACTGGTTCGACGATCCTTTAAGCACGAAGCAGATATTTTCATGGCTTTGCCTTTTTTATTCCTCCTATCTGCTCACCTCGGGTTTGATACTGATGAGGAAGATCGGCAAGCCTGGGAATGGCCGTGCTAACAAGACACTCTACAAATTTGAAAAAACCTCTGTGCTCGTGCAAAATGGTATTTTCAAATACATACGCCATCCGCTTTGCTCTTCATTGCTTTTTTTTACCTGGGGATTATTTTTGAAGAACACGACCTACAGTTTGTTTCTGGTAGCATTGATGTCAACAGTGTTCATCTATCTTATTGCCATATTCGATGAAAGAGAATGCATGCGTGTTTTTGGCGATCAGTACAGCGAATATGCAAAGGAGCGCAAGCGTTTTATTCCTTTTGTGATTTAAAAGAGTTACAAGATCGAAAACAGCAAGTCCCCTATAAAAGTGATCCTAAGATACCAGCACATTTAACTTATATTCCTGAGCTCAGCCGGATATTATTAATGGTATGTTGTGAATACTATTTCTTCAGCAACTTTTCCAGTTTTTGTTTTGTATCCGGGGAATCTTTTATAGACAATGCTTTTTTGTAATTTTCAATCGCTTTTTCTTTATCTCCTTTTGCTTCATACAGATCGCCCATAGAGTCGTACGCATTAAAGCTTTCAGGATAATTGGCAATGTTCATTTTAAATAAGGCCTCTGCTTTGTCGAAATGTTTTTGCTGCACTGCCAGATAACCCATGGAATTCACAAAGTCTTCCGGAGGGTTAACGGTATAGCCCATGTGCTGAGATACTTTTCTATAATGCTCGCTCAGCGAATGATCCAGTTCCAGCTTTCCATCAAAAAAGTCTTTGAAATTCAACTGGAAATTATAGAAATCAAAAATGAAATGCAGGGCATCATATTCAGTGATAAGCGGCACTGAGCCGTGATTGTCATCTTTATAATATTTATAGCTAAATCTCAGCCCGTTTTGTTTATCGCTGTTGAGATAGCTGCTCAATGCAAGGATAGAGCGGATGTGTTTGGTGATGCCGCTGGTATCTTTTTTCACATGCACGGTGTCCATGCCTTTTTCCATGGTGTTGGCTATGCCGAGGAACAGCGAAATGCCATCATACTTTTTCGAAGCAAGATCCTGCTTTGCTTCCTTCAGCAGTTTTTGTTTGTCCCACCACATGCTGGGATCTATGACGACATAACTGTTGAACAGGTTCTGATGATGAATAAGCGTGTTCATTACCGTTAGCCCGCCGAATGAATGCCCGATCAGCATTTTGTAAGGAGCAATAGGGTAGAGGGAATCTATATGCGGCATCAGCTCTTTTTCAATAAACGAAATAAAACGCTCGCCGCCGCCGGAAGTCTTGCTGCCTGCGCTGTCCATGTATGGCGGGTCAACATCCACATGCGTAGGCGTAAGGTCTCTTGTTCTGTCTGTGTTTGGTATTCCGACCACTATCATCTTCGGGCAAATGGTATTTCCATTGACTGAACTCAATTGTTGTATCATTCCGACCACAGAATAAAAATGAGCATCGCCATCCAGCAGGTACACAACCGGGTATTTTTGTCTTGAAAAAGTGCCCGTATTATCTCCGTCAGGAACATACACCCATATCTTTCTTTGCTCATTCAGGATATTTGAATAAACGCTGTCAATGGTTCCCAATATGATCTTATTGCTTGTCTGTGCATTGACACAAAAGGAAAATGCCGGCAGCAAGCATAAAAAGGCAAATCGTTTCATTTCATTTTAATTAAACTATAAAAAATAAATCGTGGAAAGCAGTCGTCAGTGATACCGTTTTTATAAGGCAATTTAATAAATCAAATCTTTATTCAATGACTCCTTCCGAATTGTTACGAATCCAATTCCGCAGGATGTTATAAAGATAAATAAGTTTCAATATCCATGGCACGATAAATGAAACTCAATGACAAGAGCGCAGACATGTTTCACATCTGAAAATGAGTTGACAAAAAAACGAAAGCTTATTTAAAATATTCAATTAGTTTTAAAGAACCTTAATACATGGATTTATGAAAAAAAACCTCAGTCTCAAATCTTTCCTTATGTTATCAGTCATTGCATTATCTTCAGTTAAAAACACCTTAGCACAGTTGCAATACCCGGTCACAAAAAAAGTTGAACAGACCGATGATTATTTTGGGACTAAGGTAAGTGACCCTTATCGCTGGCTGGAGAATGATACTTCGGCAGAAACCAAGGCATGGGTAAAAACACAACAAAAGTTCACGAATGACTATCTCGCAAAAATCCCTTTCCGCGCCGATATCAAAAAGCGATATCAGGAAATATTGAAATACCCTAAATATTCCGGGGCGTTCAAAGCAGGAGAATATATCTTTTATTCGCGCAACGACGGCATACAAAACCAGTCCGTATATTATTTCCAGAAAGGCATCAATGGGCAGGCAAAAATCTTCCTTGATCCAAACACGATGTCTGCTGATGGCTCAGTGTCGGTAGGACTGGACGGAGCTTCCAATGATAAAAAATATATGGTGTATCATATCAATAAAGGAGGCAGCGACTGGCAAACATTATACATCATGGAAATCGCTACGCAAAAAAGGCTTGATGATGAAATTGACTGGGTGAAATTCGGCGGCGCTGCTTGGGCAGGCGATGGTTTTTACTACACGCGTTACGACAAGCCTTCTGAAGGCACTGAGCTTACTGCAAAAACAGAAAACCCCAAAATATATTATCATGTATTGGGCAACAAGCAGGAACAGGACAAATTCATTTATGAGGATAAAGAGAACCCACAGATGTTTATCGGCCCTTCTACTACGGAAGATGAGCGCTTTCTCATCCTCTTTAAATCACGCGGAACGGATGGCACTGAACTATGGTATAAGAATTTAAAAAATGGCCAATCTGATTTCAAATTGTTATTGAAAGGATTTGATTACAATTATTCTGTGATAGACAATATAGGTGACAAATTGATTGTGTACACAAACAATGGGGCAGGAAATTACCGCGTGGTGCTTGTAGATCCATTGCATCCCGAAAAAGAAAACTGGAAAGAAGTGATTGCAGAGAAACCGGAAAAGCTGGAGTCAGCGAACACAGCAGGCGGCAAACTGTTTGCATCTTATTTGAAAGATGCTTCTACCAGAATTTACCAATATTCCATAAATGGGCATCTGGAGCATTCAATTGCATTGCCGGGCATTGGCTCGGCTTCCAATATCAGCGGGTATAAAAATGATTTGTATTCATTTTATGATTTCACTTCGTTCACTTATCCGCCTTCCATTTTTGAATATGATATTGCAACAGGTAAATCCACCCTGTTCAAAAAGTCTGAAGCTAAGGTTGACATAGATGCTTATGAAACAGAACAGGTTTTTTATTCCAGCAAAGACGGCACTAAAGTGCCCATGTTCATCATTCATAAAAAAGGCATCAAACTGGATGGCTCGCATCCCACATTGCTCTATGCTTATGGTGGTTTTAATGTCAGCCTCACGCCTTATTTCAGCAACACGGCTTTTATACTGCTTCAGAACGATGGTGTGTACGCAGTTGCAAATCTTCGCGGTGGTGGAGAGTATGGAGAAACATGGCATAAGGCAGGCAATCTATTGAACAAGCAAAATGTGTTCGATGATTTTATCGCAGCAGGAGAATATCTCATCAATAAAAAATATACCACCAGAGAAAGGCTTGCTATTAATGGCGGTTCTAATGGTGGTTTGCTGATTGGCGCAGTGATGGCACAGCGCCCTGATCTCTGCAAGGTAGCATTGCCCGAAGTGGGCGTGATGGATATGCTGCGCTATCAGAAATTCACCGTAGGATGGGGTTGGGCTGTTGAATATGGAAGCAGCGACAGTGCTAAATATTTTTCTTACCTGTACAAATACTCCCCCCTGCACAATATAAAATCCGGTGTTGCATATCCCGCCACGATGGTATTTACTGCCGATCATGATGACCGCGTGGTACCTGCGCATTCATTCAAGTTCGCGGCCACGCTTCAGGAGAAGCAAACAGGCGCAGAACCTGTTCTTATACGTATAGATACTGATCAGGGGCATGGTGCTTCAGGTTCCTCGCTTTCTAAAATGATAGACGAGCAAACTGATAAATGGGCATTTATGTTCTACAATATGGGTATCACACCTAAGTTTTAAAACGCGGTGACTAATATTGTGGAATTGCCATGCCAGTGAAATTCTTTTCGCCATAGCGAGAAATAATTGCCTTCAGGAAGCAATCTCATTTCTTCTCAAAATGCTCTTTTAATGTATTGGTAAAATCTTCCAGTATATCTTTTTCTTTTATTTCTGCAATGGGTTTATGAAAAGAGGTGTCCGTAAAATGGATGCTTTCCCCATAAAGGTTCGGAATACTAAATTGCCCTTTTGCAAAAATCACGCTTTCTGCTTTTGAAAACTCAAGTCGGTAAGTAAATTTCTGCTGCATGATTTTATACACGCGGAATTCAACCTCCTCAAAAAAACGATGGGCTGCTTTTTTTGATGTGCTGATCTCTGCTTTTATATCTTTATATGAATTGAGTTGCTCTCTTAATTTTGTCAGGCTGGTTTTGAAAACCTCGCTGATAAATTCCTGTATCTTAATTTCATCGCTTTGATTGAATGTATGCAAGGATTGTTCTTTCCCTTTCCCTCCTAAAAACTGATTAAGCTCCTGAATCCAGTCTGCCATGTAGAAATATATTTTGTGCAAGTTATTTCAAAAGAAGGCATTCATGTGCGGGATAGGATGAATTATCAAAGCAATTGTTCCATTTAATTTTTTATAAGTAATTTGAACACTGAAGAAAAAATATAAAACTATATGAAAAGATTATCAGGTCGTTCGTTTCGTTCTGTTTTACTGCAACTGTGCATAATCATTGCATTCTTATTGTCAGCCGGCTTTGCGACAAGAGCAAATACTATCAATCATTCAAAACCTGATGAACCATCTGTTATCGGCCGATGGGATATCACGATCAGCAAAGATGGAAAAGAGGTTCCATCCTGGCTCGAAGTAACGCTTTCCGGGTACAGTACGCTGGTCGGTCGCTTTGTAGCAGAAGGCGGTTCTGCCCGCCCTATTGCTGAAGTTCATTTTAAAGATGGCAAGATGAGCTTTTCCATCCCGAAACAATGGGAGCGGGGTGATAATGATCTTATTGTAGAGGGCATATTGAATGGAGATCAATTATCAGGCACACTGACAGAGCCTGACGGCAAAAGCTACAACTGGACTGGCGTTCGTGCGCCATTGCTAAAACGCGCTGTGCCTCCTGTATGGGGAACCCCCATCAAATTATTCAATGGCAAAGACCTGAATGGCTGGCATACAGAAGGAGATAACCAATGGCAGGCGATTGATGGTATTTTGAGAAGCTCTAAATCAGGTTCCCATATCATTACAGATAGAACATTCACTGATTTCAAACTGCATATAGAGTTCCGTTATCCAAAAGGCAGCAACAGTGGCGTGTATCTTCGCGGGCGATATGAAGCGCAGATAGAAGATGGCAGGGGCCTGGAGCCAGACAGTCACTATATAGGCGGAATCTATGGTTTTCTTACCCCTAATGAAATGGCGGCAAAAGATCCGGGCGAATGGCAGTCTTATGATATCACACTGGTAGGTAGGATTGTCACCGTGATACTGAATGGGAAAGGCATCATCGTCAATCAGCAAATACCGGGCATTACCGGTGGCGCCATTGATAGTAAAGAAGGAGAGCCAGGACCGATCTTGCTACAGGGAGATCATGGCCCGATTGACTTCAGGAACATTGTGATTACGCCGGCGAAATAGCGATAAGGAAAATGAATTTTACCGATGATATGAGTTCTTAATAGTTGTTATTACCGGCACTAAAACATGCAGTCATTATAAATTGTTCTGGTAAAATCACAAGCAGAATATATTCATAACGACTATAAAATGTGTAGGTATGTTGTACATGATCGTTGAGAGGTTTCAATCCGGAAAGGCAAAAGCTTTGTATGAACGCTTTGAAGAAAAAGGAAGGATGTTGCCGGAAGGCGTTCATTATATCAACAGTTGGATTGACGAACAAGTCAGTGTTTGCTTTCAGGTCATGGAAAGTGATACAAAAGAGAAACTTCAGCAATGGATAGATCAATGGAATGATCTCGCAGATTTTGAAATAATACCTGTCATTACTTCAGCAGAGGCGAAGGGAAAAATATTTGCCCGCTGAGCACTATTTTACAAAGCAATCATTTTGCATGTAAGAACGGATTGATCAATGCCTGTGAAATCCAATTAATAATAATATTCAAATTCTCCTTTCTCCTGGTGTGCTTTCTTTTGTGCTTCATTCGCACGGAGTTCTACACGCTTTATCTTACCGCTGATGGTTTTGGGCAGCTCTTTCACAAACTCAATGATGCGGGGCGTTTTATAGGCAGCCAGATTCTTTTTTGCGAACGCATGTATCTCGTCTGCATTTTTATGATCGGGAGCGTGATCTGTTTTCAGCACAACGAAAGCTTTCACCGCAAAACCTTTCAATTCATGCGGGCTGCCGACCACCGCAGACTCCACCACCAGTTCATGCTCGAGCAGCACGCTTTCCACTTCAAAAGGCCCTACCCGGTAATCAGAAGTTTTGATCACATCATCATCCCTGCCAACAAACCATATATAACCGTCCTCATCTTTGTATGCTTTATCGCCGGTATAATACAAATCATGTTTAAAGACTTCCTGCTTTTTGCCCGGGTCTCCAAAATACTCTCCGAATAAACCATTTGGCTTTCCGGTATTTGTTTTTACGGCTATGTTCCCTTCTTCATTAAAGGGTAATTCATTTCCATCATCATCAGCGATCACGATGTCATAAAGGAATGTGGACTTTCCCATAGAGCCTGGCTTTATGAGGTCACCGGAAAAATTGGCCACCAGACAAGTGCTTTCCGTTTGCCCGTATCCGTCACGTAGTATAAGGCCGGTGCCCTTCTTCCAGGTCTCAATGATTTCAGGGTTCAGCGGCTCCCCTGCTGCAACACACTCACGTAAGCTGAAAGAATAAGAGGAGAGATCCTGCAGAATGAGCATCCGCAAAGCAGTGGGAGGTGCGCAAAAAGTGGTAACCTTAAATTTATCCATTACAGACAGTTGTTCTTTCGCGATAAAGCGCCCCGTCTGATGAAACCCAAGCACCGTTGCGCCAACGCTCCACGGTGCAAAGAAACTGCTCCACGCAAATTTTGCCCAGCCCGGTTGGGAAATATTGTAATGCACGTCACCTTTTTGTATGCCGACCCATGATGCAGTAGCAAGATGCCCGAGCGGGTAACTGAGATGGGTATGCGTAACTACTTTGGGCATGCCTGTAGTGCCGGATGTAAAGAATAAAAATAAAGGATCATCTGCATTCGTGTCTGCTGCTTCAGCTATGCTTTCTTCCTGATGGATGGCATCAAAAGAAACCCACCCGTCTCTTTTTCCATTCACGATGATTTTCAATGAAACAGATTTCCCTGACAGTAGCTCAGCTTCATCTATTTTTACTGCATTTTCTTCATCGGCAATAACTGCTTCCGGCAATACCTTGCCAAAACGGTACACAATATCATGCACGCTGAGTATGGTAGCAGCAGGTATCAACCGGAAACCTCCTTTTATAGAGACAAGTATTGTGAGCCAGTTTTCAGGAAGCAGAGGCATTTGAGAGAAGATGGTATCATTTTGGCTGAGCCCATGATTCCTGAGAAAATTCAGAAAACGATTGCACCCGTCGCTCATATCTTCAAAGGAAAATATTTTTGTCTGTTCACCATCCGTCCACACCAGTGCTTCCGCATCAGGGCATTCCTTCACATGAATGTTTTCAAAAACTTCTTTTACCCAGTTGAATTTTTCGGGCTTTATAATATTTAGCATTCTCAGATCATCAAACTGTTTCCTCGCTATCATATCCCGGACATGCCGGAATAAATTTTCAGTATGCATAATGCAATCGTTTTTGTGATCATAAAATTACCATCTGAAAGCTACAGATGGTGCAATATCTATTTTGCCATGTCTGTCATGACATGGGCACAACTGTAAAATTCGATTTGCAATGCTTATTAAACATGAGTTTTATCATGAACTGATTTGATATGCATCATTATGATTGTCAGTAAATCAATTAACATTTGAAGTGTCAGATAACTACAATTAAAAATTCATAGTATGAGTTACACCAACGCAACGAACCTCAGCGCGGAACACACAGAATGGCTGGGCAAGCTTGACTTTTATGAAAAGGAATTAGGTATTTTAAAAGAACGGCTGATTGAGATTGCCGGGAAAAATTCCAGCCTCGAAGCAAGAGCTGGTATAGAGCATTTCCAGAACCAGTTCATCGTGCAGCAAAATAATATTGATGAGCTAAGGCATACAGTGAAAGGAAATGCGCACCTCGCTTTCGAAGAGGTGAAGCAGCATGCCGGGCATGTTGGCTCGGGCATGGTGGATGAATACAAAATAACAGATGATGCCGTAAAGAGCTTTGAGAAAGTAGTCAATGAGCTCCGGCACGAGTTCAATCTCTACCTCGCTAAATGGATGTAAGCCTTTTGGTTGATGTTAAAGCAGGAACTGCTCCCTGGAAACCGGGGCAGTTTTTTTCATTTAAGCAGAGGCATGTAAGCCGTATTGCTTTACATGACGAAAATCATTACCGTTCATGATTTTTATTAATGTGATAAATGTTAATTTACTTAACTTACGAAGTGTAGTTGTTACACATAATCCCACCTTATGCATTTCCTGATCACAATGCCATATAAAAATATATTGTGATTTCGTCAGCCAATTAAACCCCTATAGTATGCCATTCATGAAGAAACTATCAAGCATTGGGTTTGGTAGAAAAAGCAAAACGATTGCCTTTATCCTGCTGCCAGTATTAGCAGTAGCATTGTATAGTTTTTTCCAAACAAGAAAACAACTGATCGCTCACGAATTTGAAGAAAGAAGCACACTTGCATCCCTCTCAGCACAATTGCTCAGAGAAAAACTTGACCACCTCAGCGATGTCGGGCTATCACTTTCTACCCGTCCTGTTTTCCGCCAGTTTGTTGAAGAAAAAAAATGGGATACCGCTATTGGGCTGATGAAAGAAGTGCCCAAAGACTTGCCTTATATCAATCGCGTGATCATTGCTGATACCAGTGGCACAATTATGACAGATGCCCCTGCTGTTGAAGGAACAAAAAATAGCAATCAGGCAAACCTTGACTGGTATAAAGGGATCAGAAAAAACTGGCGGGCTTATTTATCCGAAGTTTATAAACGCCCTGGGAAATCATCAACGGTTTACTGTGCGCTGGCTGAGCCGATAAAAGACACGCGGGGAAATATAAGTGGAATACTTGTGCTGCAGATAAGCCCGGAAAAATTGCTTGCATGGAGCAATGGTATAAGTGTTGGCAAATCGGGTTTTATTTATATAGTAGACCAGAAAGGACATATCGCAATAAACCCGGACTATCGGCAACAGGATTCGGTGATTGATTATTCTTCTGTGCCTGCTGTGCAGAAAGCACTGAATGGAGAAAAAAGTGTCGAGGTATTATATAACCCCATTGTTAAGGAGAACCGCCTTTCGGCCTACGAACAGGTGCCTGGCTATGGGTGGGCCATCATTGTACAGCAGCCGGCTGTTACTGCGCTTTCTGTAAACAACAGCCTTTGGGCACTAATCGCCTTTTATTCTTTTGCCATCCTGATGGCTGCTTATTTTGCGTGGATTATTATAAGGGCGATGGTGCAGCGGGAGAAATCGGAGGAGGCTTTAATCCAATATGCAGACATGGTAGAGAATACACATGTGGTGATCCGCAATATGCAGGATGTGATCATATTCTGGAACAAGGGAATGGAAAAATTATATGGATGGAAAAGAGAAGAGGCGATTGGCGAGGTGACACACAAACTTTTTCACACAAGGTTCCCCAGGCCTTTGGTAGAGATGGAATACGATTTATTAAAGAACAACCAGTGGCAGGGCGAATTGGTGCACACCAAAAAGGATGGAACTACTGTCAATGTTTTGAGTCATTGGACTGTTCACCGGGATAAGCGTGGCAGTCCCATATCCATCATCGAATCAAACAACGATATCACTAGTTTGAAAGTGGCTGAGGAGAAAATAAGAAAGAGCGAAGAGAATATCCATTCATTAATTGATAATGTAAAAGACTATGCCATATTCCAGTTGGATAAAGATGGGAATGTGGCAAGCTGGAATGCAGGCGCTGAACATATTAAAGGATACAAAGAAGAAGAGATCATCGGCCAGCCATTGGAAATATTCTATACTCAGGAAGATATTGAGAATGGCATCCCGCGGCGCAACCTTCAAATGGCGAAAGAAAAAGGACATTATGAAGATGAAGGATGGCGCCTTCGGAAAGATGGGTCCAGATTCCTTGCCGATGTGGTGTTCACAGTACTGCATGATGCCAATGGGGATTTGCGCGGCTTTGCAAAAGTGACACGCGATATTACCGAAAGAAAAAAAGCAGAAGAACAGGTGGAATTCCTTTCCTGGCAGATAGACAGGTCTCATGATTCTATCTACCTGTTAGATGTAAACCATAAAATAAAGAGCTGGAACGACGGAGCAGTAAATCTGTATGGATTTACAAAGGAAGAAGCACTAGGGAAAAATTCAAATGAACTATTGCGTACCGACATCAAAGAAGAGACAATAGACAACGTATTGACAGAAATTGCTGAAAAGGATTACTGGACTGGCGAAGTAAAAAGAAAGAAAAAAGATGGTAGTACCATTTATGTTCATTCTTCCTCCACAACTATCAGAAACAACCAGGGCGAGGTCATTGGATATGTGGTAGTCAGCTTTGACATTACAGAGCAAAAGAAATTGCGTGAACAGGTAAGCCATCTGGCTGTCATGGTGGACCAATCTTCTGAGGCAATTATCACAAGGGGGCTGGATATGCGCATCCTGACCTGGAACAATGGCGCTGAAAGATTATTTGGCTACAGTAAACAAGAGGCTTTAGGCAAAACAGTTGAAGAACTCGGATACCTCGGGCTTTCAAAAGAAGAAATTTCTTACATAGGGCAGCAACTAGTTCAAAGCGGTATATGGAAAGCGGAGATGGACTATTTGCACAGAGATGGCTCATCCTTTTTTGGGTCAGTTTCGGGGAACGGGCTAAAAAATGAAGAAGGGGAGACAAGTGCTTTCATTTTTATCAACAGCAATAACAACAAACGAAAAAAACTTGAAGATGAACTGAAAAAAATGAATGGAGAACTGGAAGAAAGGGTAAAAGAGAGAACCGAAGAAGTATATAGGAATGAAAAACGTTTCCGTGCCCTGCTTGAAAACAACAAAGACGTTATTTCACTTTTCGATGAATCTTTCAATATTATTTACCGCAGCCCTTCTGCATTTCATGTAACAGGATGGGCTAATGACGAAATGATTAATCAATATGGCACAAAAAACATTCATCCGGATTTTGAAGAGAAAGCTAAACAAGATTTCAAAGAGCTTATTGCAAATCCGGGAAAATCAATCAATATTTTATTCCCTTACCTGCATAAGATGGGCCATTATTTCTGGGCGGAAGGGACTGTCACCAATTTGCTCCATGATGAAGATGTAAAAGCAGTTGTTTTCAATTTCCGGGACGTGACAGAAAAAAAAGCAGCAGAAGAAAAACTGGCTTCCAGCGAAAAGCGCTTTCGCGCCCTGCTTGAAAACAACAATGATGTGATCTCTCTATTCGATGAAAAATTCAATATCATATACCGCAGCCCTTCGGCACATCGTGTTACCGGATGGTCAAATGAAGAAACAGTTCAAAGGCCCGCCATCAGCAATATCCATCCAGATTACAAAGAGAAGGCATCCAATGAATTGAGGGAAGTGCTTGCCAACCCCGGCAAATCAGTGGATACTTCTTTTCGCTATCTGCATAAAGACGGCCATTATTTTTGGGTGGAAGGCACTATTGTCAATCTGCTGCACGATGAAAATATAAACTGCATTGTGTTCAATTTCCGTGATGTGACTTTAAGAGTGGAAGCTGAAAATAAATTAAGAGGCAGCGAGAAACGCTTCCGGGCCCTGCTTGAAAACAACCACGATCTGATCACACTGATTGACCAGTCCAATAAAATCATTTATCGCAGCCCGTCTGCAACACGAAGTACGGGGTGGACAGATGGTTCTCTGATGACCCATGTTGCCTGGCAAAATGTGCATCCGGACGATAAGGAAATGTTTGGTGCAATTATGACTGATTTAGCTGCAAACCCGGGGAAGACTGTAAATATCTCATTTCGTAACCAGCACAAGGACGGCCATTATCAATGGCTGGAAGGTATTGGCACTAATTTGCTGCACGATGAAAATGTAAGGGCAGTTGTATTTAATCTCAGGGATGTAACGGATAGGGTAGCCGCAGAAAGTAGGCTTTCATTAAGCGAAAAACGATACCGTACACTACTTGAAAATAGCGAAGATATTATTACGCTTATTGACCGTGATACAAACAATGTACTTTATCGTAGTCCTTCCGCCTTACGTTTAACCGGACATACAACCCGGGAACTGAATTTCTTTTCAGACAATGATCATGTTCACCCGAAAGACCGTGAAAAACTAATCCGGATAAAAGCGGAAGCCATCGACCATCCGGGTGAAGCCATTCATTTTTCGTTCCGTAACAGGCATAAAAATGGTTCCTATATGTGGCTTGAAGGCACAATCACTAATTTGGTGAATGAAGAAAATATAAGCGGCATTTTGATGAATTTTCGTGATGTAACATTGCGAAAAGAAGCTGAAGAAAAATTAGCGTCCAGCGAAAAACGTTTCCGTGCGCTGATAGAGAACAGCGTTGATGTTATCACGGTGTTTGACCCGCACACACAGCAAGCGATTTACAACAGCCCTTCTGCTATCCAAGTAACCGGATGGGGTATGCAGGAATTTAACCTGCTCTCAGAATCAGCTAATATCCATCCTGAAGACAGGGATAAAATAAGCCAGATCACAAAAGAAGCCATGTACAATCCCGGCGAAGCGCTTTATGCCATGTTTCGCGCAAAGCATAAAAATGGGTATTATTTGTGGTTGGAAGCTACCATCACCAATAAGTCTGATGATGAAAGCATTGGTGGGATATTGATGAATTACAGGGATGTCACGTCCCGTATTGAAGCGGAACAAAGACTGGTCTCCAGCGAGAAGCGTTTCCGGGCACTGATCGAAAATAATTATGACATGATCTCACTGTTTGACGAGTCGTTCAATATTGTTTACCGAAGCCCCTCTGCAGAGCGGACTACGGGATGGAAAACGGAAGAGATGATTGGGGTTGATGGCACAAAATATGTTCACCCCGATGACCAGGTAAAAGCCGGGCAAATCATACAGGATCTGATGGCAAGCCCGGGCAAATCCAGGAACACGCTCACACGTTATCTTCATAAGGACGGGCACTATCTGTGGCTGGAGGGTGTCATCACCAACCTGCTGCATGATGAAGATGTAAAAGCAATTGTGTTCAATTACCGCGATGTAACAGAAAGATTAGAGGCGGAAGAAAAACTTGCTTCCAGTGAACTTCGTTTCCGTTCATTGATCGAGAACAGCGCGGAGGGCATATCGCTTCTGGATGAGCATTCCAATGTGATATACCGCTCTCCATCGGCTTATAAAGTCATTGGCAACAATCCGAAAGAAAATTCTATCAGTCTTGCTCATCCAGATGATCTTGAAAGTTTCAAAAATAAATTTGCTGAGGCATTGAACAAGCCCGGAACCACTGTTCCATATCATGTAAGGTACTACAATGCATCAGGTTATTATATTTGGGCAGAAGGAATATTTACTAATTTACTTCATGTAAAAGGGGTAAATGCAGTGGTAGCCAATTATCGTGATGTAACTGATAGGGTCAAAGCGCAGGAAAAATTAGTTTCTAGCGAACTCCTTTTCCGATCTGTGATTGAGCATAGTGCAGAAGGCGTTACACTGACTGATGCTTCGATGAAAACTTTTTACATCAGCCCTTCAGCGTCAAAAATTGTAGGTGAGCATCTTGTTTTTGATTTGAGAAAAAGCACGCATCCCGGCGATATTGAGAGCTCAAGAAGAGCACGGGAGGAAGCTATTGAGCACCCCGGGCAGCCAGTCCCTTTCAAAGGGAGATACCTAAACCCATCGGGAGGATACTCCTGGCTTGAAGGCACACTCACGAACCTGCTCGATTTGAAAGGCGTTGAAGCGATAGTCTCTAATTTCCGCGATGTGACCGAACAAAAAATAGCAGAGGAAAAAATAGCTAATAGTGAACTTCGTTTCCGTGCGTTGATAGAGCACAGTGCCGAGGGTATCTCTCTGACAGATGAAGCCTCGAACACTTTTTACAGAAGCCCTTCTGCAATCAGGATACTTGGCAATGCTTCATTGATCAATCTCCGAAATTATGCTCACCCGAGAGACCTCAAGGAATTGCAAAAGGTGCGTGAAGAATCGCTCCGCAAGCCCGGTGTGCCGATTTCGTTTCATGGAAGGTTCCTGCACCCCCATGGGCATCACTATTGGATGGAAGGCAGCTTGACTAATATGCTTCACGTGAAAGGGGTGGAAGCCATTGTTGCCAATTTTCGCGATATCACTGAAAAGAAAGAAGCCGAAGACAGGCTGGCATCCAGTGAAAGGCGTTTTCGTTCACTAATTGAGAACAGCTCCGATGCTATTGTGATGAACGATGGGAATTATAATATTTTATACCAAAGCCCTTCTGTAGAAAAAATACTGGGCTACAAGGCATCAGATAGGCTGGGCAAACAAACAATAGATTACGTGCACCCTGACAGCCGCAAAGAGTATATTGCTTTTTATAAAAAACTACGGCAATCTTCAGGCATTCCGATGCCATTTCAATATCAGTACATTCACAAAAACGGAAACTATGTGTGGCTGGAAGGCGTAGTCACCAACCATCTGAAGGATCCTGAAATAAATGCCTTCGTTGCTAATTACCGCGACATCACAGACAGAAAGAAAGCGGAAGAGCAGTTGCGGGAAAGTGAAAAACTTTATCGCAACTTGTTCGAAAATATGCTCAATGGGTTTGCTTATTGCAAAGCAATTTTTAAACGCGGTCGCCTGAAAGACTATACCTATGTACACGTTAATAATGAAATTGAGGAAATAACAGGGCTGAAGAATATCACAGGCAAGAACATGTCTGAAGTTATTCCCGGCTTGCTTGATTCTGATCCGGGCCTGGCTGATGTTATTACCAGGGTTATTCTATCCGGGAAGCCTGAAAAATTCGAAACCTATATCAAACCGCTGGAGAGGTGGTACGCTGTCTCCCTATACAGCCCGGCGAAAGGATATTTTGTTACTCTCGCAGACAATATATCTGAGCGAAAAAGAGCGGAAGAAGAATTGCACAAAAGTTTTGTTGAAAAACAAATGCTTGCCGAAAGGATGTCATCCATACTGAATACGCTGCCGGCCAACATTGCCCTGGTCGATGACAAAGGATTTATAATAGAGGTAAATGACGAATGGAAAAAATTTGCTGATGAAAATGATTATTCCGGGAGCAAATATTGCATTGGAGACAACTATATAAAAATTGCCGCAGAGGCCACAGGAGAAGATAAGACGGACGGGAAAAAAGTTGCCAGGGGAATAGAAGCGGTGCTCGCGAATGAAATAAATGAATTTGTATACGAATACCCCTGCAATACGCCTAAAATAAAAAGATGGTTCCGAATGATCGTCACCCCGCTGAAGGAAAAAGCTTACACCGGGGCAGTAGTGATGCATATTGATATATCAGAACTGCGCAGGCTTGAAAAGGAAAGAATGCACAGCAAAGAACTGGAGCAAAGAAAGATAACCCGGGCAATGCTGTCTGCACAGGAAAGGGAAAGGAACTCCATTGCGCAGGAACTGCATGATAATGTGAACCAGATACTGGCTGGCACTAATCTCTTCCTGTCCATTGCGAAACGGAATCCGGAAAAGAGCCTGGAACATATTGAAACCTCTATGGAGAGCATCAGTGCAGCCATAGAAGAAAACAGAAAACTTGCGCACGAACTGGTGACACCGGATTTTGAAACCATCAAGTTAGAAGACCTGTTGCATTCGCTCACCGACCAGATGCTGAAATTGCCGGGAATTGATACCCATATTCACTTGGGGGATTTTCAGGAAAACCAGTTGAAAGATGAGCAAAAGCTGGCCATTTACCGTATTGCGCAGGAGCAGTGCTCCAATATTGTTAAATATGCGCAGGCAAGCATGGTGAATATTTCTCTTGATATAACAGAAGGTATTTTCACCATGCGCATTGCAGATAACGGAAAAGGGATGGAACCTGTGAAAGTAGTGAATGGCATCGGGCTGAAGAACATCAAAAGCAGGCTTACCATATTGAACGGAGGAGCAAAGATCATCACAGCACCGGGCAAAGGCTTTGCGCTGGAAGTCAGGATGCCTTGTGCAAAGTAAAGCAGCGGTTGTGCATCTGCGTTATATACGAATGGATTGTCAAAAGCAATTGCCTGTAAGCTGCAGAATAATCGTTAAACCTCATTTCGAACGGCAACTAGCAAGGTCTTTCGTTAGGGGAATTATCGGCGCGGCGACAAATCGCCATGCATCTGATGGGTTGGCAGGAGATTTCTCGCCGCGCGTCTTATGCTTTGTTCCATGAGACGCTGATGCGGGGCTCGAAATGACGGCAGCGTGAGGGGCAATATGAAAATGTATGCGTGGGCGCTGGCAGTTCCTATTTGCCGTCTCAGAATCTCACATATAGGGACCGTCATTTCGAGCGGCGCCAGCAGGGTCTTTCGTTGGGGGGAATTATCGGCGCAGCGAGAAATCCCCTTGTATCTGATGGGTTGGCAGGAAGTTTCTCTCCGACCCAGGCGGAGAGAAATGACGTCCCTATAATGAGTCGATTAACAGACACATTCACCGAATGGATTTCCCATTTTTTTTCTGGCAACCCAAGATACCAAATCCGGGCCTTGTCCGTTGCTGATAGGTATCAAGTGCGCTGCAAGTGCGTCATTTAGCGCAGTTGCAGCGCAGCAGGCACGAATAAGGTATGTAGAAAACATTGAACAGATACAGAGCAAAATATTGCAGACAATTTAATCGGACAAAATAACCATTGCATAAACCCGGGTTTTATGGCTTTACAAACAGCAAACTATATCAGCGGCAGGATAGAAAATATCATATTTTATCAGTCAGGCCTGAAATATCTTGCCAGGTCAATGCCCGTGAACGTGAAACAGACAATGGCTACAAAAACCGAAGCAGTAATTTAGGCATTGCTTCTGGTGCCGGAAGCACATTGAGGGCGCAGTTGTCGCCGGTGCTCCCATTGCTAAGGACAGAAATATGCAGAACACGTTTTCCGGTGCCATAGCCAAATGGCTTGCATTGAGCAATGTGAATGACCTGTAGCCCGAAGACAACATACCTTATGTTCAGTGTTTCAATTTCAATGCACAAACCGACATTAGGGAAAGATGGAAGATAGTCATTGCCGTTAGCCAGCCGGCAGTTGGAGAGATAGCAGTACACATTCCTGTTTTTGTGCCGGCAAAGGATATCATCGCCCCGACACATACCAACATGATTATATGCACCATTGCAGCAGCATCGTGTGCGTTGAAAGATGGTGTTGCTGCAGGAAACTTCGCGGTGGCAATGGAAATACCTTATGATCAGGATACAATCAATGAACAGACATTGAGCTTCCCGTAGAAACTTCCAATGGCAATCTCTTAATCACGGCTGCATCGCTCAGGTACATGCTTGCAGGAGGGAAATTGATCGAAAATATTTCTTTTATGCCTTCTTCGGTTATAGATGCCTGTTATTGCTGACGCGAACCTGAAAAACTATGCCCAGGCATGCTTAAGGGCAGGTGAACTGTAAAATGAGGCTGATCAGGTAAGACAAAAACATGGACAGACCTCCAATAGCCTTTTATCGCTCAAAGAATTTTGCAGGCTCCACATCAAGGGCTGTGCTGATCTTTCTCAGCGTGAGCACTGTGATATTGGTTTTGCCGGACTCTATACGCGACATGCTGGCCTTTTCAAAATTGCATTGAACTGCAAGCTCAATCTGGCTCATGTTTTTTTCCTTGCGCAATTGTTTGATCTTTTCCCCCAATCTTGCTAAGTACTTTTCTTCAGTCATGCTGGTGTTTAAAAAATTAAATATCAGAAAGATATATGGTATGATGGTTGTTTTATATGACAATAAGCATATATATGTCTGATTAATGTCAACAAAATCAAAAAACTGGAGGAAAGTCAATGAACGAACACTGAAAAGATACGGTAAAAAAATAGAAATAGATTTCTAAATGTTGTTATAAAATGCAACCTTTGTTTTATTTTTAGTCAATAAAATCTTTTTAAGGGTAGAACCGGCTAATCAAATACGGCGTATCGATTCTGGCATAATTAAACTGAAATCTTGCGGGCATCTGCATCGAATGGTATTTTATTCTCAAAAATGATTTTTTTCTGGAACTCTGATTATAGGCGATCAATAAAAAGATTGCCATGAATATCTTTAGTGAGCAGATCGTGTCTAAGGCAATAGTATCCTTACTGAGGCCTTCAGTTGTCGTAGTGGGCATATCTATTTTTCCAACTCAATGCTTAAATCAATTCGGGGCAAGATTTGCCCCCATGTAGCTTATTGCCTTATTTCAAAATATCACTGGGTTTATGCAGACAGCGGGATAAACAATATGTGTTAGGCACGACATGCTTTTTTGCTCAAGTGCGAAAGCCGTACAAAGGATAAAAAGGATTGATATTATTCATAAATAATAATAAATGGGTCAGTTCACAGCCTTTTTTAAAAAACTGTTCGACAGTTCCGACTGGCCGCCGCGCTGGCATTGCGGGCAGTGGACGGAATTCCATGGGTGGCTGTATATTATCAGCGATCTACTGATATGGTCTGCCTATTTCACCATCCCGGTTGTCATCATCAGGTTCATTTCAAAAAAGCAGGATATACGATTTACCCGTCTGTATTTTATGTTTGCTGCATTTATACTGGCTTGTGGTGCTACCCATTTTCTGGATGCCCTCGCTTTTTGGATTCCTGTTTATCGTTTAAATGCATTGGCGCGTTTTATCACCGGCGTCGTTAGCTGGGCCACGGTTTTTTATCTGGTGAAATATCTCCCGTTTGTGTTTTCTCTGAAATCGCAAAAAGAATTAGAGCTTGAAATAGAGCAAAGAAAAAAAGCAGAAGAAAAATTCAGGGGGTTGCTGGAAGCTGCTCCTGATGCTATGGTGATTACGAACGAATCAGGGGAGATAGTGCTGGTGAACCGCCAAACAGAAAACATGTTTGGCTATGCAAAAGAAGAATTGATTGCAAAGAAAGTTGAGATACTGATCCCTGCTGAATTTCACAGCGAGCATGTGGTTGATCGTACCCATTATTTTGAAAACCCGAAGGTAAGAACCATGGGAGCGGGGCTGGAGTTGAACGCGAGGAGAAAAGACGGGTCGTATATCCCTGTAGAAATCAGCCTCTCTCCCCTGTTCACTTCGGAGCAACCATTGGTATCGGCGTCTATACGTGATATCTCCTTAAGAAAGGCGGCAGAAGAAAAATTGAAAAAGGCGAAAAAGGATTTCCAGTTGCTGGTAAGCAGCATAAAGGACTATGCCATTATTATGCTGGACAAAAAGGGGCATATAGCCAGTTGGAACAGCGGGGCGGAACACATAAAAGGTTATAAAGCAGAAGAGATCATTGGCAAGCCTATGGAATTTTTTTATATGGAAGAAGAAATAATAAACGGGGAGCCTAAAAGGAATCTGCAAATGGCATCAGAGCATGGTCATTATGAAACAGAAGGCTGGAGAATAAGAAAAGACGGATCAAAATTCTTTGCAAATATTGTTTTTACCTCATTGCTTGATGAGGAGGGGAAGCTGTATGGCTATGCAAAAGTCACTAAAGACATCACCGAAAAAAGAAAGGCAGAAGAAAGCATCCGCTTTCTTGCCAGCATTGCAAATAGCATTCAGGATCCGGTCGTTTCTTCAGATAAAGAGTACTGCATTACGCGATGGAATGAAGCTGCGGAGGAACTATTCGAGTGGAAAGCCGGGGAGGCCATTGGAAAGAAAGCAAACGAACTTTTAAAAGTCAGTTATACTAACGACACGAGAGCGGATATCCTTAAATCGTTGAACGAAAATGACTTTTGGCAGGGAGAAGTTATCTATCATACAAAATCAGGCAGGCCAATCAATGCGCTGGCATCAGCCTCTCACCTGAAAGATGAAAAAGGTAATGTAAATGGCAACCTGATCATCATAAGAGACATCACCAAACGCAAACAGGCAGAACAGGCGTTGAGCAAATTGAATGAAGAACTGGAGCAGAGGGTGGAGGAGCGGACAAAAGCTATGGAAGAAACTTTGAAAGAAAAAAACATCATTCTGGAAAGTATCGGGGATGCTTTTTTTGCAATTGATAAGAGCTGGATAGTCACCTATTGGAACAGGATTGCGGAACAGGATTTGCGGGTGCTCAAGCAGCAAATAATTGGTAAGAATTTTTGGGAAGTTTTTACTGACGGATTAGACTCTTTATCCTACACCAAATACCACACTGCGCTCGAGCACAATCAGGTAGTTCATTTTGAGGATTATTATCCAGCTCTGAATAAATGGTATGAAATAAGCGCATATCCGTCTGAAAGCGGTCTGTCTGTTTACTTTAAAGATGTCACAGAACGAAAAAAAATGCAGGACTCCCTTATTGAAAGGGAAGAACAACTTGAGATGTTTATTGAGCATAGCCCTGCTTCTCTGGCGATGCTGGATAACCATATGACATACATTGCTGCCAGCCAAAGATGGATCAACGATTTTGGGCTGGATGGGCAACACCTTATTGGAAAATCTCACTATGAAATTTTCCCGGAAATCCCGCAGCGATGGAAAGAGATCCATCAGCGTTGCCTGAATGGCGCCATTGAAAAAAACGATGAAGATCTTTTTGTCAGAGAAGATGGCAGCAGGAATTGGATAAGGTGGGAGGTGCGCCCATGGCATAAAGCTTCAGGAGAAATTGGCGGCATTATCATTTTCAGCGAAGAGATCACAGAACGAAAAAATGCGGAGGAGAAAATCAGGAATCTGAATATTGAGCTCGAAGAGAAAGTGATTAGCCGCACAGAGCAATTAAGAAAAACCAACGAGGAACTGGAGGCATTTACTTATTCTGTTTCGCATGACCTGCGTGCACCATTGCGCGGTATCATTGGGTTCACCAACATTCTTGAAGAAGACTACTCCAGTAAACTGGACGAGGAAGCACGGCGCATCACTACCATCATCAAAGACAACACCTTAAAGATGGGTCATTTGATCGATGACCTGCTGGCGTTCTCGCGAATGGGCAAAAAAGAAATCATGAAATCAAATATTGATACAATGTCAATGGTAAAAGATATTGTTCATGAACTTGAGTTTCATCAGAAGAGTCAAAACAAGATCAGTTGGGATATACGCGACCTGTTGCCCATGAATGCCGAAATAAATACGATCCGGCAGGTGTGGATCAATCTGATCTCAAATGCCATAAAATATTCAGGCAATAAAAGGAAACCGCATATTGAGATTGGTTCTTATGAAAAAGAAAGACAACATGTTTTTTATGTACAGGACAACGGAGTGGGGTTTGACGAGCAATACAAGCAAAAGCTTTTTAAAGTATTCCAGCGGCTGCATGCCCCCGAGGAATTTGAAGGAACGGGTGTTGGGCTTGCACTGGTAGATAAAATTGTGGCAAAGCATGGAGGCAAAGTGTGGGCAAAGGGAAAAGAAAATGTGGGTGCATGTTTTAGTTTTTCATTGCCTGCATAGCAAAGATAACAGATAACAAAACGCGACAAAAACATAGGATTTGGAGAATAATAACAAAAGAAGCATAACGCGCTTCGTCGTTTCGAATCTGGTAAAGAACAAAAGCTCTGGGCCAGG